>Ga0080006_1150180_pt1 | contig 86883 bp, 59 predicted proteins | sample RS3BMetagenome_FD_69209 | JGI IMG/M metagenome (GOLD analysis project Ga0080006, IMG submission 69209) | Ferric oxide microbial mat and aquatic microbial communities from Rainbow Spring, Yellowstone National Park, USA - RS3B (SPADES... ... | reverse complement strand
GTTCACTGGTCTTATCAGGCAGTATCTAACGCCCGATCCGGACGAACACTCCACCGAGGAGATCATCCGTTCGTATCATGAGCATCAGGGCGACATCGACATGCGCCCGTTCTTCCCGAAGTTGCTGGCTGCCGTGACGACGGTTGGTTTCGGAGGCAGCGCCGCACTCGAGGGGCCAAGCATCTACGGAGGGGCGGCGATAGGATCGTGGCTTTGGGCCAAGCTGCGGAGGTTCAGGCTGGACGCGCGCGACCGTCGCATCATGCTGATCTGCGGCGCAGCGGCGGGTATGTCCGCAGTATTTCGCGCGCCGCTTACCGGCATCGTCTTTGCATTAGAGATGCCCTACCGGGACGACCTGGCGCACGAGGCTTTGGTGCCGTCCCTGATTGCGTCGGTGGTCTCGTTCGTGACGATGAGTTCGTTTCTCGGCGGATCGCCGCTTTTCAACTTCGCAAGCGCAACCTCCTTCACGGGGAAGGATCTTATGTGGTGCGGTCTGCTTGGCCTGGTCATCGGCCTGATTGCGATGGCTTATGTGGTCACGTTTCGCCGGGCTCGGACGATGTTCGTGAAGTGGCCGCTGCCTCACTGGATTAAGCTCGCCATCGGAGGCTTGCTGACCGGGTTGTGCGGTCTTCTCTTCCTGCAGCTTTACCACGGCACGCTGATTCCGATCGGACCGAACTATGAGGCGGTTGGCCAAATCCTAAGCCATCCGCACAGCTCCGTCGAGCTTCTCGTCTTCAGCGGATTTAAGCTTGCTGCAACCTTGTTCACGCTTGCGGCCGGGGGAGTGAGCGCGATGTTTGTGCCGTTGTTTCTTACGGGCGGCGCGCTCGGCACCGCGTTCGCTCAGTCCGTAGTGCATAGTCCTGCGCTCGGTTTGTACGCAGCGGTGGGCATGGCGTCGTTCATTTCTGCCGGTTACAAGACTCCGCTCGCCGCGGTCGTCTTCGTGGCCGAGGCCACCGGTGGACACGCCTTCATCATCCCTGCGCTGATAGGTGCCGCTGTTGCGTATGCGGTTTCGGGTGATGCTTCCGCCTCCGGCGACCAGCGTCTGCACGAAGGCGTAAAAATTCAGGAGCTTTGGAATGTGCCGGTTCGTGAGGTCATGCAGGAGCAGATGATCTCCGTCCAGGCCTCTCTCAGCCTGCGGGAGTTCACGAGCACACTGTTGGCCCATCATCGTCAAGAGGTCTTCCCAGTGTTTGAGCAGCAGAAGCTTCTGGGCACGGTTGCGTTGTGGTCGCTTTCACATATTCCCGCCGAGCGATGGGGCATGACTAGGATTCGTGAAATCACAGAACGGCGAGTTCAGAAGGTTTCTCCCGATTGCGACGTCATGGAGGCGCTGCGGCTACTGACCGGCGAGCACCGGCAGTCCATGCTCCTCGTCGTCTCGAAGGATGACCGGATGGAAGGCATCGTGACCAGGTACGATATCCTCCAGGCGCTCATGAGTAGGAGAGATCAAGTACCGATGCAGCACGATGTGCATCTCGTGTAACCGGGAGCTGTATTTCCGCCGCATCAAGCCGATGTGGGTGCATAGACTTTGAAGGGAAAGCAGTCGACCGCGTGCGTGGCTTTATAATCGACTCACTTATGGTGCGAGATGGCTTTTTTTACGCTCTAGGACTGGGGTTGGTCGCCGCGGCGCTCTGGTACCTTGGAATGCCGATTGGATTGATCGTGTTGCCAATCGTACTTGCGGTCTTCTTTCTTTGGTTTTTCCGCGACCCGAGCAGAACGGTGCCTCAAGAGAAAGGTCAAATCGTCTCACCTGGTGACGGTCTTGTCACTGAGGCGGAGTGGATCGAAACGGTGAGCGGAAGCCGCTTGCGCCTGAGCATATTTCTGAATGTTTTTGATGTTCATGTGAATCGCGCCCCTATAGGCGGCGTGGTGAAGGTGTGCGAATTTCGCAAAGGCGAGTTCATGAACGCAATGAAGCCGGAGTCTGTGGTGAACAACGAGCAGACTCTGATCACGATCGACGCAGGCGCTTATGAAGTCAGCTTCAAGCAGATTGCGGGTCTTCTGGCGCGGCGCATCGTCTGCAACCTGAAGGTAGGCGATCGCGTGGAGCGCGGTCAACGCATCGGGTTGATCAAATTCGGATCGCGAGTGGATGTGCTGATGCCGGCGTCGGCGAATCTGAAGGTGAAGACGGGTTCCCGCGTGAAGGGCGGCTCTACAGTGATCGCGGTGCTTCCAGAGGTGTCCGGCTCAACCCCGAGTGTTGTGCCGGCAGTGGTGGCTTGATGGTTGGCGATGCGCCCGAAGCAGAGCAGACTCGCGCGGAGGTCAAGCTGAAGAAGCGGCAGCCGAGCCGTGGGATGTACGTCCTGCCCTCCCTGTTCACCGCGGGCAATATGGCGGCCGGGTACTATGCGATCACGCAGAGTATCCAGGGCTCGGCACTGGACCAGAGCTACTTTGACAGGGCTGCGCTTGCGCTCGGGATTGCAGTTCTCTTTGACGGTCTTGACGGCATCATCGCACGAATGACGAACACGACGAGCGACTTCGGAAGGGAACTGGATTCCCTGGCAGATGTTGTCACGTTCGGGGTAGCTCCGAGCTTGCTGGCGTATGTCTGGGGCGTCCGCATGCTGCCGCTGTTGACTCATCCCCAGATGCGGGAGCAGATCGTACACATCGGAGTATTTGTCTGCTTTATCTTTCTCATCTGTGGCGCGACCCGCCTGGCACGTTTCAATATCAGCATCAATCCACAGCCTCGAAATCCGGGACGACCTGGCAAAAAGTACTTTGTTGGTATGCCCATCCCGGCGGGCGCAGGCGTAATCTCTTCTGTTGTGCATTTCCAGCGAGGGTCGCCGATCCAAAGTCCCTGGATTGCAGCGGTCTGGCTATGTCTGATCCTGTTCACGAGTTTCCTGATGGTCAGCAACTGGCGATTCTGGAGCGCGAAGGAGATTGCGACAGGCGGTCGTCACCCATTCCAATTAGTGGCAGTGATAGCTTTGGTTGGAGCGCTCATCGTTCTCTATTCGGAGTACATGCTGATCATCCTTGCCATGGCTTACCTGGTCTCAGGGGTTGTCGCGAGACTGGCATACTCATGGAGTAGAGAGCGGCGGCACTTTGTCGAGTCCGCACGCGAAAATAAAGTTAAGTAAATTGCCGCACATTCCGACCAAGTTGCGATTCAAGCCGAGATGATGATTAAAATGTCTTTTGTCAGTGCATTGATATCGATATCGGGGGACGGAAAGTTTTGGAAGAAATCGGTTGCACCCAGAGGCGGAGTTGAGATTTCTGTAACCGCGTAAGCACGGCGATAGAAAAGTGACCCGGGCAGAAGGCTCCGTGGGATCAAGAGGCATTAGCGCAGTCGCAGCAGAGTCGAGTAACGAGAGTTTTAAGAATGAAAAATGATATGCGAATTGGGATTGATCTGGGGGGTACGAAAATTGAGGCGCTCGCCATCGACGAAAATGGCGGGGAGTTAGCCCGCTATCGTGTCGATACGCCACGCGAAGATTATGATGCGACGATTCAATCCATGGCAGATCTCGTTCATCGACTGGAGCGCGAAACTGAAAGCAGGGGAAGCGTAGGCGCTGGAATCCCAGGCAGCATATCGAGAGTCACGGGACTGGTAAAGAACGCCAACTCCACATGGTTGAATGGCAGGCCCCTCCACAAGGATCTCTCTGCAGCTCTTCAGCGTGAGGTGCGCGTCGCCAACGATGCGAACTGCTTTGCTGTCTCCGAAGCCACGGACGGGGCGGCCGCTGGCGAGCATGTTGTCTATGGGCTGATCCTTGGAACCGGCTGCGGCGGAGGGGTTGCACTTGCCGGGAGGGTACATGCAGGACCAAACGGAGTGGCTGGCGAGTGGGGACACAATCCATTGCCATGGCCTACGCTTGAAGAATATCCGGGGCCGGCTTGCTACTGTGGAAAGCGTGGATGTCTTGAGATGTGGGTGTCTGGCACAGGAATTGCCCTAGACCATAAAAATGTGACGCGAAAAGCCCGTACAACTCGCGAGATCGTCGAAGATTTTCACCGTGGCGATCTAGAAGCGGTTGCCACCATTGACCGATTTCAAGACCGCCTCGCCCGCGGATTGGCTCATGTAATTAACATGCTCGATCCAGATGTAGTTGTTATCGGGGGTGGGGTGTCAAAGGTGCGGCATATCTATCAAGAATTGCCGAAGAGACTGTCAGCATATGTCTTTGGAGGTGAGGTGTCGACACCAATATTGCCTGCTAAATATGGTGATTCGAGTGGTGTCCGTGGCGCCGCTTGGCTGTGGCCTCAGCAACGCGGATGAGATCGCGGCTAGCAGAGAGTATGCGATACTGAACGGGCGAATGCCTTTTAGAGAAATGGCGAAATCTGAGCTAAGAGAATTCGATATGGCTGGCTCGGCCACATTCGATTAGAAATATCCTCGAGCCGGGATGGCGGAACTGGCAGACGCAGCGGACTCAAAATCCGCCGGAGGCAACTCCATGGGGGTTCGATTCCCCCTCCCGGCACCAAGATTCTAAAAGGTTTATAAGTGAAATGGCCTCTCAAAGCGAGAGGCCATTTTCATTGGTGGCTGTTTTGGTGGCTGTTGGTTTTCGCGATACTAGCTTTAGAATGCCCGAGGTCTCCGGGCGCTCAATTCTTTGGCGTCGCACTTTGGTGGGAGCTTTTAGGCTTTGCAACCAACCTAATTGCGCAACCATCGGGTGTCGCAACGAAACTTGCGCGATCACAGCTCACCTTTCACCGGCTGTTCTCAATATAAGTGCGATTGTTCTCGGAATGAGAACGAAGACACATCACTTGCAAACATGCTCTTCGGGCAACCCAAGGCGGGATCCTCGCGTACTTGTACGGCAGAGCGGATGCAGCATTCTTCGTTCGCTAAAACACCCGCAGATAGAAGTCAACGTCGGTGCCCCCCACAGGGAGTTGATGACCCTAGCAGGTGCAGACCTTACCTCGCGTTCGCAGATTGGGAATGAGGTCTTCTATTGCGAGAACTAAGATCGCCCACCTTCACCGAGCTGCGCGATCTTCTGTCAAAGGTGTTCAGGATAGCCTATTCGCGTCGAAGGCAAGCGGAGTTATGGAAGAGCGACTCAACCATTGTGTGGACCAAGGCGGTTGATGTGATTTCGCAAACGGTTGCATGCTGGACCCATTGCAGCTGCGAGACCCTCTCCGTGTACAAATTTATAGGGAATCGTTGTGATTCCCGCGAGGTCTGAAGGCAGCTTAACGTCCGAGCCTCTCGGCTCCATGAGAATCGCACGCGTTCGACCAAGCCGACCCATAAAGAAGCCGAGCTCAAAGATCACGTTATCCCGAGGAGCCAGGCGTTCTTCCTTCCTAACCTTAACGAGATCATCTGGCTGGGCAATCGCAATTGCGAAGTCCGAGACCTCGAGTTCACGTTCGAGATCTTCAAGGGGATAGTTGGCCACCTTGAAAACATCGTGCGTCCAGAGGACCACGTGGAAGTTGTCGTGCTCGAAAGCGCTTTCCACGCCCCTTGCAATCGGCAGCGCCTCAACAGACGAGATGATGAAGACCCGGATCTTCTCGCGCGAAGCAGCGATGAACCGATTTCGCTCCAGCAGGCGTCTCGCTAACTCCCGGGCAATCTGCCGCCAGATGTCCGGGAACTTCTCTCCGATGAGAACCAAATCCTTCTCCTGCATTTTCGCCACGACGGCATCACCCAAAGCAATCACGCTTGCGGAGCGGCGCTGCCCGGGCTGGGCGGCAGCCATCTCGCCGACCTGTGTGCCAGCTGCGCGTTGTGCAATTCGTTTGCCGCGAACGAAGACCTCGAAGACGCCATCGAGGATGAAGTACATATCGGTATCGTCAGCGCCCTCTTCGATCAGCACCTCGCCCGCCTTCAGCTCTTTGACCTCGACCAATTTGCTTAGCTCGTCCGCAAGAGTCTCTGAGCCTCGTACCATTTTCTGCTCGCGGAGCAGATCGATAAGACGCCGCTGCCCCGCCTCTCCCTCAAACCGTATTGTCATTTTCATCTCCTGAGTTCTTCTGCAAAGGGCAGTTGTTGATTGTTCCGCAACACACCCTGTCTTGGTGGAAAGCCCAAAATCGCTTCTCCTCCTCTTCCCACATCACCAGGGCCAGCGCCATCTCCTCCAGAAGCTTGGCCCGGCCTCCGTGGCTGGTTTTGCGATTGCTCCCCGACCCGAACTCGCAGGCATACGTCAGGCGATGGCCGGACCGATCAAACCGGTTTGGGCTCTTCCACACAGAGAGAAGGGGCCGCCCGTCCATCATCACTCGCAAGGTTCCGGTAGCATCTCCAAACGCTTTCAGGTCCCTGGTTGCGACGGCAGCCTTCCACTCCGGTCCCAGCTTCTCAGCTGCGCGTTCTGTGTGCCACTGCTGACGTGCGGCATCGGTTCCGTGAGCCCAGGTTTCGTAATTGGGCCAGCAGCGCCGTTTCGCAGCCCGACGTTGCAGACGGAGGAAGTTCAATAGAAGGCTCATCCAGTTTCCGGCCGTGACGGCATCGCTGACGCCAAAGGACTGCTCCCCAGCCCAATACATACAGAAAGAGCCATCCGCAACGATGTGGCGCTCCGGGCAGAACTCGGGCAGCCGCCTGGCAGGTGGGTCTTCCTGCGCACCGAGATACGGGCCGTTCGCGCTCACAATGATTCGATACTGCAGCCGTACACCGTCGGCGTGCGGAACGTCGAGGATCAACAACAAACCATCCGCCCCATGCGCCTCGGCCTCAAAGCCACGGCTCAGCGCGCATTCGCGAAGATGCATGAGCGCGTCGTTCAGGGCCGCGTCCCCAGAGAACAAAAGGGACGCACCATCGGAGCGGCGACCTCGGCTGCGGCTGAGAGGTGGCTATATCGAGCAGACATCGTTACCGTTTTGTGACCCGCTAGTTCCTGAATTTCTTTAATCGACGCGCCAGCCATCGCCAGCCAGGAGCAGAAAGTGTGGCGGTTACAGTGCCAGACGTACCCTTCGATCTCAGCGTCCTGCAAACACGGGACGAACCATGAGCGCGTGTCGAAGCGAGGGCCTTGCCGAACGAAGACCGGATCGGCGGGTTTATGGAGTTTATGCTTCAGCGTCTGGAAGGCCGCGACGGAGTCTGCGTTAAGGTGGACCGTTCTTGCGGAGCCGTTCTTTGTCTTTGTGAGATCGATGGCTCGGCGGTCGAGGTGCATCTGCCCCCAGGTGAGGGAGTATTGCTCAGATAGGCGCATTCCGGTGCTCACCGAGACGATGAACTCAGCCAGGTGTTCTGGAAAGCGGCGCTCGATGACCTTGTAAAGTCGGTCATACTCCTCGCGGGTTAGAAACCGCAGACGACCGACGCCCTCGCGCCGATGACGAACCTGCCTTGCAGGATTGATCGTCGTCTTGTTGTTGTGGACGCCCTCACGGTAGCAAAGCGAGATGAAGGCCTTGTAGCGGTTGGCCGTGGCGGGCGTCTTGCAGTGGGAGCGGAGCCAGCGTTCAAGCTCCTGTGGCGTAATTTCAGCAGCGGGGGTCGATCCGAAGGCTTTGCGGACGATCTCGGCTTTGCTGACATAGCTGCGGCGATCCTTGTGGTCGATTACGAACTCTAGCGCGTCGTCGATCAACTCAGAGAAGCGAATCACCTTGCTGTCACGGAGCTCAGGAAGTTTTCGACCAGCAGTCGCATCGGCCTTACGGCTTTGGTACAGCTTGATTGCGTCGGACTTGCGCCCGACCTTCTCACGATGCCGTTTTCCAGCAGCGTAGTAGTGAATCCACCAAATTCCGCTGCCCTCTGGCTTTTCGTAGACTCCGCGCATCGAAGACCCTCCTACCAGCATCTCGGCGGATATAGAATATCAAGATATCCGCTGAAACAGCCATCGGGCTTTTGCTGGTCACATCGGAACGCACCCGCTGTTACCATTTCGACGCAATTCAATGAACTTGGAGCAGTTTGGACACAATGAGATTGAACGTGGACGGGGGACGAAGTGAACACCGAAGCTGATACCTGCCGGAAGTACGTTGTTCCTAAGCTAGTCGCTTCTGGCTGGGATAATGACCCACATTCGATCGCTGAACAACGCAGCATCACGGATGGCCGTGTGATTCCCGTTGGTAAGGAGGGCTTTGTTCGGAAGTCTCCCAAGCGGGTTGACTACCTATTGCGCTACACGCGCGATTTCCCACTCGCTGTTGTTGAGGCAAAAGCAACATACAAAACGGCCGCTGACGCTGTTCAGCAGGCACGCAGCTACGCTGAAATCCTGGGACTCAAGTTCGCCTACGCGACCAACGGCACGGACATCATTGAGATCGATTATTTCGCTGGCACAGAGACGCTGGTTCCAGATTTCCCGAGGCCTGAGGAACTATGGCTTCGGTATCAGGCGGGTAGTGGAATCACCAGTCCTCAGCAGGTCGATCAACTCATAGCCCCTTACAACATCATTGGTGGCAAACCGCCTCGCTATTACCAGCAAATTGCGATCAATCGAACTGTCGAGTCGATTCTCGCTGGGAAGCGCCGTCTCCTCTTGACCATGGCAACTGGCACAGGCAAAACCATTGTCGCTTTTCAGATTTGCTGGAAGCTCTGGTCTGCCCGATGGAACACAAAGGGAGAGTATCGGAAACCCCGTATCCTCTACTTGGCTGACCGCAACATTCTCGTTGATGACCCGAAGGACAAAACCTTTATTCCCTTCGGAGACGCACGCTACAAGATCGAATCTGGGGAGATAGTCAAGAGCCGCGAAATGTACTTCGCTATATATCAGGCTCTTGCTGAGGACGAGCGGCGTGTTGGCCTCTTCCGCGACTATCCACCTGACTTCTTCGACTTGATCATTATCGATGAGTGTCATCGCGGGAGTGCGCGGGACAAGAGCTCTTGGCGCGTCATCCTAGAGCATTTCAAGCCAGCATTTCAGCTCGGCATGACCGCTACGCCGCTTCGGGAGGACAACAGGGACACATACCTGTATTTCGGCAATCCTGTTTATGAATACAGTTTGCGCCAGGGCATCGACGATGGATTCCTTGCGCCCTACCGCGTGCACCGAGTGATTACTCAGTGGGATGCAGCAGGCTGGCGTCCCAGTAAGGAAGAGGTGGACCGCTATGGGCGTGCTATTCCAGACGACGAATACCAGACGAAGGACTTTGAGCGCATCATCGCTCTGCGTGCACGCACGCTGGCGATTGCTCACCACCTGACGGAGTTCCTTAAGAAGACAGACCGCTTCGCTAAGACCATTGTCTTTTGCGTGGACCAGGAACACGCATCCGAGATGCGGCAAGCGCTCGTCAATCTCAATTCGGACCTCGTAGCTCAGTACCCCGATTATGTTGCTCGCGTCACAGCAGACGAAGGAGCCATCGGGCGCGGCCATTTGTCCAGGTTCCAGGATGTCGAAACCAAGACGCCAGTGATCCTAACGTCATCACAACTCCTTACGACGGGAGTGGACGCCCCGACCTGCAAGAATGTGGTTCTGGCGCGTGTGGTCGGTTCCATGAGCGAGTTCAAGCAGATCATCGGTCGCGGAACGCGCTTACGCGACGACTACGGCAAACTTTGGTTCAACATCATCGACTACACAGGCTCCGCGACGCGGATGTTTGCCGACAAGGACTTCGACGGCGAGCCGACGCGCATCACAGAAGATGAAATGACAGAAAGCGGAGAGACTGCTTCGACTACTGAACTGTTGCCGGAAGGGCAAGAATCACTTCCCGAGAATGATCCAGACCCCGTCATCATTGAGCCGCCAACCGGCGAACCAAGAAAATTCTACTTCGATGGCGGTCAGGTAGAAGTCGTCGCGCACTTAGTGCATGAGCTTGATCCCAACGGCAAACAGCTCCGCGTCGTGAAGTACACAGACTATGCGGCTGAAAGTGTTCGCTCGATTGCTTCTAATTCGGCGGACCTGCGCAAGAGGTGGGCTGACGCAGAGATGCGGGGCGAGATCATCGTATCCCTCAATGAACGTGGCATCGACTTCGAGCAATTGGCGGAGCAGGCTGGACAGCCAGACGCCGACCCATTCGATTTACTTTGTCATCTCGCCTTCAATGCTCCTCTTCGTACACGCCGCGAGCGAGCGCAGCGACTCAAATCCGAGAGGAAGGACTATTTCGAGAAGTTTTCTCCGGAGGCCCGTCAGGTGCTCGATGAGCTCTTGGAGAAGTATGCGGAACATGGCGATGCACAGTTTGTATTGCCGGACGCGTTGAAGGTTCACCCTATCTCTGATCACGGCCAACCGGCTGAGATCATGAAACTGTTCGGTGGCCCCATGGCACTGCGACATGCCGTAAACGAACTGCAAGGACTTCTCTATGCCGCCTAGTAAGACAAAGAAAAAGATCGCAAACAGTGCCGCACCGCAGACAACTTCCCAGATGCTCGGTAGTCTTGTCGGTTCAGCACGTAAGATTATGCGCAAAGACAAAGGACTGAATGGTGATCTCGACCGGCTGCCGTTGCTGACCTGGATCATGTTCTTAAAATTTCTTGATGACCTTGAGGTGCAAAGGGAAGAAGAGGCCACACTCGCCGGCAAGAAATTCAAGGCCGCGATTGAGGCGCCTTACCGCTGGCGGGATTGGGCGGCAAATCCTCAAGGCGTCACTGGAGACGAGTTGCTGTCCTTCATCAACGCTGAGGAAGCCGTACGCGCAGACGGCAAGAAGGGAGCTGGACTGTTCGCTTATCTGCGCTCTCTTTCTAGCTCCAATGGAGATGACCGCCGCGATGTCATAGCCACCGTATTCAAGGGCGTCGATAACCGGATGAAAAGTGGTTATCTTCTGCGCGACATCATTAATAAGGTGGGTCATATCCACTTCACGTCGTCGGTGGAGTTGCACACGCTCGGAGCACTGTATGAGTCAATGCTCCGCGAGATGCGCGATGCGGCAGGCGATTCGGGAGAGTTTTACACGCCGCGTGCGGTGGTGCGTTTCATGGTTGAGGTAACGACAAGCCGCGAGAAACTGCTACACCGTCGGCATCTACGCTCTCGGTGAATGAAACCTCCCGTGCAAGATCCATTGCCACGCGCCTTGAGTGGCCGAGTTTTGGGCTTGCAATCAATCGCATATTCGGTCATAAGAAGGTGCCAAATCCAGAAACGCTTCGTGGGAGTGACCAACCGCCATCGACTCAAGTTCGCAGCGAGGTTTCCACCGCAAAGCAACACGCCACTCCACACCCTTCGCAGTCTCTAAAACCAACGTCTCAGCAACGCACTATTTTCCCCGGATCGTCTCCATCAAGTGCTGCGCATTCGCAATCAGAACCGTGGGATGAATCGAAGTGGATTGATTGACGAAGAGACTTCCGATATCTCTGCGAATTTCGAGTTCAGATCCCCCACCAAGTTCGCATGTCTTTGCTCAACTTCGAGCAGCATCGATAGTCCTCACGCTAGTCTCCCTTCTACTCATCTCAAGCGCTGCTTGACGAGAGCTATTCGAGAGGCTAAATCTCCCCATCTTAAGCATGGAATAGACCAGTTTGAACTCACGAGGAACGTCCTGTTGGAGACTGTTCTCAAGCAGAGTATTGAGTCGGCTATAACTGTTGCGTTGGTCGAGTAAGTGCAACTCAAACAACTAGTCCGTTGCTCCACTAATAGCTTTGCTTAAAAGGAAATAACCAATATCCATAGGGCTTTTGGCGACCATGTGTCAAAAAATACTTCGCAATAACGACCCACTTATGCACAAATCTCGGCTACGATATGAACCAAGACAGTAACTAACGTCTGTCTCATGGGCCATAGGGTATGTTGACTATCTCTAAATCGCTGTCTGCTGGACAAGCACGGACATATCATGCGCGCGAGTTCACCTCGGAACGACAGAACTACTGGAGCCGGGATCAACAGGGACACAGCGAGTGGCAGGGAAGTCTCGCGAAGGAGTGGGGCTTACATGGCGACGTAGGGGCTGAGCAGTTTGCTCGTTTGAGCGAAGGACGGCATCCAGCGAACGAAGCGCAGCTCGTCAAGCATCAGCCCGCAAAGACCTACGAGAATCAGTACGGCAAGCAGATCACAAGTTCGGAGCATCGTGCAGGATGGGATGCGACGTTCTCCGCACCCAAGTCTGTTTCGCTTACGGCCCTTGTGGGCGGCGATGATCGCGTGCGCGAAGCACATCGCGAAAGTGTCCGTGTTGCGTTGCAGGAGTTGGAGCGGTATACACAAGCACGGATCGGTAATGTCCATGCGCCAGAGACAACGGGCAAGTTCGTCGCCGCTACCTTCGAGCATGACACCGCGCGTCCCGTAGACGGCTATGCTGCGCCGCAGCTTCATACTCACGCGGTCGTTTTCAATGTGACCGAGCGAGACAATGGGCAGACGCGCGCATTGCAAGAGCGGAGCCTTTTCCAGTCGCAACAATACGCGACCACGGTATACCGATCCGAGCTTGCGTTGAAGCTGCAAGCTCTCGGATATGAGATTGAACGCGGCAAGCATGGCCAGCCGGAGATCAAAGGATATTCGCAGGAGTATTTGGAAGCATCGAGCCCGCGTCGTGTGCAGATCAAAGAACACCTACAGGAGATTGGAAGAGAGGGCGCGGGCGCGGCGCAAGTAGCTGCTCACCGCACACGCGACAGCAAGGAAATCCATTCGCCGGAAGAAGTGTTGGAGCAGCACCGTGAACTCGCAGCAATGTTTGGCCATCAGGCAGATCGTGTGGTTGCAAAGGCACAAGAGCCGCGACACGAAGTGCAACCGGAGAAGACGGCCCAACAGTCGGTGACTTATTCCCGCAATCATGTCTTCGAACGCTCCGCTGTTCAGGACGAACGCGCGATCCTTCAAGCAGCGATCGATCGCAGCATGGGGCAGACTTCCTACATCCAGGTGCGGCAGGAGTTTGAACGGCGGATAGCGCATGGGGAGTTTCGGGCGATTGAACGGACGGATGGCCGAGCGGCTCCACTGTATACGACTTCTGAAATGGTCCGCATGGAACGAGAGATCGTCGATCACATGCAGCGCGGGAATCAGCGCGGCTACGACGATCCGATGTTGGTGTCGCCACATTTACGAATCTGGACAGAAGATCGTCACCCTGAGTTGAATCGTTCCCAACGCGAGGCGGTCGATGAGATCTTCATTAGTCGCGAGAAGATTGTGGGGCTCGATGGTGTCGCTGGCGCAGGCAAGACGACGACGCTCTCCGTTGTCCGCGAGGGTGCCGAAGCTCAGGGCTACAAAGTGGAAGGATTTGCGCCGACATCTCGCGCAGCACACAAGCTGGCCGAGGCCGGCATGGAGACCTCGACTCTCCAGCGTCATCTTGCCAAAGGGGTACAACCGGACACTGGAGAGAAGCGCTTATATGTACTTGACGAGTCTTCGCTGGCTTCTACGCGCCAGATGCACGAATTCATCGAACGTCTCCATCGAAATGATCGGGTGCTCTTGGTAGGAGATAGCCGTCAGCATGAGGCCGTTGAAGCTGGCCGTCCATTCGCGCAATTACAGGAAGCAGGGATGCGAACAGCGACCCTGAATGACATCGTTCGCCAGCGCGATCCAGAGTTGAAACTGGTTGTCGAGCAGCTAGCTAGCGGCCAGGCTAGAGCCGCAGTCGAAAGCCTTGACCAGCAGGGCCGTGTGCATCAAGTAAAGGGACACGATGAACGCATTGCGGCTATTGCGCGGGAGTATGCCAAGTCACCTAGCGGCACGCTCGTCGTTTCGCCGGACAATCGTTCCCGCAGCGAGATCAATCAGCGGATACACGATGAGCTGCAATCGCGTGGACTTGTGAGCAAGCAAGAGCATTCGGTGCGGACGCTTGTTCCGCGTCAGGAGATGACCGGTGCGGATCGCAGTTGGGCACAACAGTACCAGGTCGATGACATCTTGCGGTACTCGCGCACATCGAAAGAGACCGGCATCGAGAAAGGCGAATACTCCCGAGTCCTTGCGGTGAACTCTCAGGCGAACACTTTGACGGTGGTGCGAGGGAACGGGAAGCAGACCACCTATGACCCACGCCGCCAGGTCGGAGTCTCCGTATATCGAGAGGACGAGAAGAGGTTCGCCGTAGGAGATCGCATCCAGTTCACCGCGCCCAGCCAGGAACTGAAGATTGCCAATCGAGATTTGGGGACTGTCGAGAGCATCGGGCGTGATGGAACGATGAGATTGCGTTTGGATGACGAGCGCAAAGTCGAATTTAATCCGCAACTGCATCCTGAACGTGTTAACCCGTGAGTCTATTACGGAGTGTCTCGTTACCGACGCATTGCGATCAATGGTCGGAAGCATATTACAGCATTTGTAATATAATAAGTTGAGGCGGAATGTATGACCGGTCACGTGCTGGAAGAGGCTCGCAAACGCAGGGGCGTCTCGCAACTTGAGGCTGCAAAGCTGCTTGGTCTTTCGCAGCCGATGCTCTCTCATGTGGAGACGGGGCGCAGGAACGTCAGCGCCGATGTCGCCCGCAAGGCTGTTGAATTTTTCGGCGCTGATCCGATTGTTCTGCCGCTCTCTGTCAATGAGAGACATTGCGAGCAAGAACTTGCGACTGAACTAGCCTCCTTGGGCTATCCAGGGTTCGCGCATCTCAAGGGACTCCGACGGAACCCGGCTGAAGTCTTGTTTGACGCTCTTGATCGATCCGACCTTGACGTGCGCGTTACTGAGGGACTTCCTTGGCTTGTCCTGCATTATGCGAACCTAGACTGGACTTGGTTGGTTAAAGAATCGAAATTACGCAATCGCCAAAACCGTCTCGGCTTTGTCGTATCACTTGCCCAAGGCATGGCCGGGTCATTGGGTTTCCAAGATGTTCCACAGCACCTCAAATTAGTTCAGCGTGATCTTGAAGAGGCCCGCCTCGCCAATGCGGACACGCTGTGTCAGGGGTCGTTGCCGGTATCTCGCAGGAAGCACGTTCGGTCACTTCGATCCAGATTGGCTGCTCATTGGAATCTGGATACTCGCATGACGGAGGCTGATCTTGCCCACTACGCTGCCTGAGCCTTGGCTCTCGTTCCTGCGCGCACTCGACCCGATTGCTGGTGAGCCGACGAAGATTCCGTGCATTGGCGGCTTCGCTGTCACGCAGCATTACGGTTCACCACGAATGACGGTGGACCTCGATGTGATCGATGTCGCACCGGTGGCCGCCCGCAATCGGTTGGTGGCAGCAGGAGGTAAAGGCTCAGAGCTCGCCAGAAAGCATCGGGTCTACCTCGATTTCGTAGGCGTTGCCCAAGTGCCGTATGAGTTTGAAGACCGGCTCACGCCGATCTTTGATGGATTGTTTGAGAATCTGCATTTTCTGGTGTTGGACCCCTACGACATTGCTCTTTGCAAGCTGAAGCGAGACATCGACCGCGACTTTCAAGACGTACTATTTCTAGCGAGGACCGTACCTTTCGACCTCCAACTCTTCAAACAGCGCTACCGAGATGAGCTTCGCCCTTACCTGTTCGGCGACGTGAAGGACGCTGACTACACGTTTGACCGGTGGATCGAAGCGATCGAGGAAGATCGTGCAAGAACCTAGAAATGGGAACTGCGAAAGGGCTCTCTGACGCAAGCGCGGAACTTATGGAATGGCAATGGTTAGCGGAGACAACAGCCACCAGAACAGCCACCAAATGCGCTAGTGGCTGTTCAAGTCCGTGAGAAATCGCCGAAAGGCTTTGGTGGCTGTTTTAGTGGCTGTTGGTTTACAACTTTCCTGCGTTTGCCTGCGGAGCATTGCAACGTTGATTAGGCCATTAGATGTTTTAGGATCAATAGTTTACGCGATGAACTGCGACGCATTGCAAAACTCTGCAAAACCCCAAAAACGGGACTCAAAATCCGCCGATCGCAAGGTCGTGGGGGTTCGCCCCCCCCCTCCCGGCACCAAGATTCTAAACGGTTCATATGCGAAATGGCCTCCACAAAGCGAGAGGGATATTTGTTTGCAAGACCCATCTCGCCAGGCGTAACTATTGTTACGAGGCTGCGCGCAGAATCAGTCGTCAAATAGACTATGAAGCACTCCGAGCCACAGACAGAACTTCAAATCCATGGAAGCGCGGTCGCTGCATCATGGCTGACAACTGGTTTACGTCCGACTTTGCTACGGCGAGTGGCTTCCAGTGCCCGAGATGAAAGGATGACGGCCTCTACATGGTCAAGACCACACGAAACTCCGCTTTGCCGCTCATCGTCCGCGCGTAGGCCTCGGCTGCTTTTTCTAGCGGATAAGTTTCTATCATGGGACGCACGCCGCTAAGTTCAGCGAAGCGCAGGGTGTCCTCGGAATCGGTCGGTATTCCCGAAGCCCAGCCCTGAATCGTCTTAGCTCCAGTGATGAGTTGGAACGGTGTTACCTCGAGGGCTTCCGCGTCCGCGCCAACCACAACCAGTTTGCCGTTCGGCCCCAACCCGTCGAACAGTTCCGACATCGCCTTTGAGCTTGGGGCCGTCGCTAGAATTACCTTTGCTCCGCCCAGTTTCTGCAACTCTTCGGCTGCGTTGGTCGCCTTGCTGTCGATGTAGACGCTTGCTCCAAGCTTCTTCGCAAGCGTTGCGTTCTCCGGCCCGCGTCCGATGGCAGCGACCTTATAGCCGAACTTGCTCGCGAACTGGATTCCGAGGTGACCCAGACCTCCGACACCCTGTACCGCTACGAGGTCGCCGGGCAGCGCACCGCTATGCCGCAGCGCGTTGAAGGTAGTGATCCCGGCGCAGAGCAGCGGTGCCGCTTCCACGTCGCTAAGACTGTCCGGAATAGCCGCGAGAGCCTCTTCGGGAGCCACCATGAATTGCTGATATCCTCCGTCATAGCTGATCCCCGCGATCTTCATATTCTGGCAGTTGCCAAAATCGCCGCGCCGGCACGCGAGACATGTGCCGTCATGGCCGCCGTGCCAGCCCACACCAACGCGCTGTCCCTTCTTCCACTCCGAAACGCCATCGCCAACTTTATCGACGATACCCGCGACCTCATGTCCCGGAATCCGTGGATACTGAATCCCCGGCCATGCGCCTTCTTTTGTGAGCATGTCACTGTGGCACACACCACACGCCTGCACCTTAATTCGCACGTGCCCCGGACCCGGCTCAGGAATCTTGCGCTCGACGATCTGAAAATCCCCGCCGGGAGCGGGAACCTGCGCTACCTTCATGGTTGCTACTGCGCTCGTTGCCGTTGTTATAGATTCTCCTTACTAGCGAGGACGCAAGAAAAGTATCTCCGCGCCGCTCCGTACTACAGACAGCTTCAGCCCCTTCAATGAGTCCGCGAGCGCCGTCACTTCGGGCTCGCCCAGTATGATTTCGAGCCGTCGCGATGGTGGTATTCTAGCCGAAAATACGTAGTGATGAGGGTCCCCCGCGTTTATGTCTAATCCGAGTGTTCCAGATATTGAGCAGAGTTCCGAGCACGAATCGTTTGACCAGATTCTTTCGCAGTTCGAGCAGAGCCATTCGCGGCGGTCGGTGGAGGACAGCCGGCAGATCTCGGGAACAGTGATTGCAGTGTCGGCGGAGCAGGTGTTTGTCGATGTCGGGTACAAAACGGAGGGGGTTCTGCCGTTGACGGTGTTCCAGGCTGCGGGAGCGACTGAGGCTCAGCCCCCAGAGGTGGGGAGCAAGCTGCTGGCCTCGGTGAAGGGCAGGAACGAGGAGGGGTACTACGAGCTTTCGCGGCTGCGGGTGGAGCAACCCAAGGATTGGACCGCGCTGGAGAAGGCGTTCGACGAGAAGGCTGTGATCAGCGGGACGGTGACAGGCGTAGTAAAAGGTGGGTTGACGGTGGATGTGGGAGTGCGGGCGTTTATGCCGGGCTCTCGCAGCGGGGCGCGGGATGCGGCCGAGATGGAGAAGCTGGTTGGGCAGGCGATTCGGTGCCGAATCATCAAGCTCGATGCCGCGGAAGAGGATGTGGTGGTGGATCACCGGTCGGTGGCGGAAGAGGAAGAGCGCTCGACCAAGGAGCGGCGAGTCTCGGAAATTCAGGAAGGAGATACAGTTTCGGGGACTGTGCGGAGCCTGATGGAGTATGGTGCGTTCGTCGATATTGGCGGGGTGGATGGGCTGCTGCACATCAGCGATATGGCGTGGGGGCGGGTGGAGAAACCTGCGGATGTGTTGACGGTGGGGCAGCAGATTGATGCGAAGGTTTTGAAGATCGAGGCGGCGGGGAAGCGGATTTCGCTGGGGCTGAAGCAGTTGCAGGCGCATCCCTGGGACGCTATGGAGGGAAAATATCAGTCGGGGGAGCGGGTGCGTGGTGTGGTGTCGCGGGTAATGGACTTCGGCGCGTTTGTAGAACTGGAGCCAGGGATCGAGGGGATGGTTCATATCTCGGAGATGTCGTGGGCGAAGAAGGTCAGGAAGCCCGGTGATATGGTGAAGCCGGGTGATGTGGTGGAGGTGATGATTCTGGGTGTGAATACGGCGGAGCGGCGGATGTCGCTCGGGCTGAAGCAGACGCTGGGCGATCCTTGGGCGGATGCGGCGGAGCGGTTTACGGTGGGCTCGCAGGTGGAGGGAGCTGTGACGAGCTTTACAAAGTTTGGCGCGTTTGTGCAGATTGCCGAAGGTGTGGAAGGCATGATTCATGTGAGTGAGATCAGCGCGGAGAAGCGGATTGAGCGGCCGCAGGATGTGCTTCGCGTGGGCCAGGTGGTGAAGGCGAAGGTGCTGGATCTGGATAAGGAGAAGCGGCAGATCAAGTTGAGCATGAAGCAACTGGCGCCTACGGGGCTGGATGAGTATCTGGCCGAGCATAAGGAAGGCGATGTTGTGACGGGGCGGCTGCTGGAGGTAGCGGGGGACGGCGGCAGGGTGGAGCTGGGCGAGGGGATTCATGCGAACGCGCGACTGAAGATGGAAACGTCCGTCGTGGCGGCGAAGCCGGCGGCGCTTGATCTGACTTCCTTCAGTTCCATGCTGGCGGCGAAGTGGAAGAACGGCCCCGCGGCTACCGAGACGAATGCGGAGCCAGTGCGGGCGGGGCAGGTTCGGAGCTTTCGGATTACGCGGGTTGACCGCGAGGCTAAGAAGATCGAAACGCAACTGGTATAGCAGTTATCTACAATTTTGCTGTCGGTGCTGAAGCAAGCTGTTACCCGGTTGGCCTTCCTGCGATATATTAAAACTATTGTGCTTAGCCTCAGGTCTAGATCGAAGCAGCGGGGTGTGGAGACGATTATCCTCGCGCTGCTGTGCGTTCTGCTTGTGGTCGCTTGTGGAACGCTCCAGGTTGTCCATGTTCATCCGGACGGCGACGTCTCGCACGCGGATTGCGCACTGTGCGCTACGGCGCATCTTGCGGTGCAGGTCGTTCAGCCGGCGGTGACGCTATTCGTCGCTCCTATCTTCTCTCCTCTGGAGACGGCTGCTCCGATCGTACGAAACACGACCCTCAGCACGTTTGCACTTTATATCCGCCCGCCGCCTGACGTTGCGGTTTTAGCTTAGGTTCGCGCTCAGACTCAAGCTCTAACTCAGGGGGGTAGGCTTTGCACACGTCCATTCGACGGGTCGTCATTGCAGCACTCGTAGTTGTCTTCACGCTCAGTCACTCAGCGTGGTGTTCCCAGTTGGCGGGAAACTCGGGCAGTATCAACGGCACCGTGATGGATACAACAGGAGCGATCATTCCGGGCGCGGCGGTAACGATCGTGAACCCGGTGAGCGGGTATAAGAGAACGACTACCGCCGACCAGTCCGGGCTCTTTCAGTTTCCCAATGTTCCGATAAATCCCTATCACCTCACGGCGTCGATGGATGGGTTTGCTCCGTACAGCCAGGATGTGCAGGTGCGGTCGGCGGTTCCAGTCACGGTGAAGGTGAGTCTTGCGATCGGCGCGGCTTCTACGGTGATCAATGTGACTGGCAGCGATCTTGTCGAGAGTGATTCCACATTTCACACCGATGTGGATCGCGACACGATCGACAAGTTGCCGCTGGAGAGCCAGTCATCTTCGTTGAGTTCGCTGGTGACGCTGTCTTCGCCGGGTGTATCGGCGGATTCCAATGGACTGTTTCATGGGATGGGAGATCACGCGTCCAACTCCTTTTCTATCGACGGACAGCCGATCACGGATCAGCAGAGCAAAGTCTTTTCGAATCAGATCCCGTCGAATTCGATTCAGTCTATCTCGGTGATCGCGGGTGCCCCGCCCGCTGAGTACGGAGACAAGACCAGCCTGGTCATTCAGGTGACGACGAGGTCCGGGCAGGGAGTGACGAAGCCGACGGGGAGTGTCACAACGTCATATGGAACGTTCGGATCGTCGACCGGTGCGGTTGATCTGAGCTATGGCGGCAAGAACTGGGGTAACTTTGTCGAGGTGGATGGACTGAACACCGGACGATTTCTCGATGCTCCGGAGTTTTCCGTTTTTCACGACAAGGGAAATGAGCTCAATATTTTTGACCGAATCGATCGGCAGATTACGCCGGCCGATGCAATTCATCTCAATCTGAACTACAGCCGATCGTGGTTTCAGAACCCGAATGCGTACGACAACTTGAATGTGCAGAACGTGATTAGCGGCGGCGCAGGGGCGAATCCCGTCTTCGGTAACGTCGGGAACACGGACCAGCGATCGAAGATTGGGACGTTCAATATTGCTCCTACCTATACGCGAACGTTTGGTGATACCTCTCTTTTTAACTTTGGTGCTTATATCCGCAAGGACCAGTACAACTACTATCCGAGCGGCAATCCTTTAGCCGATCGTGGACCGGCGAACCTGCAGAATCAGACGATCGCGCAGACGCGGTCGCTGACGAATGCCGGCCTGCACACAGACTTTTCCTATGTGAAGGGCGTCAACAACATTAAGGTTGGGGCGAATTACTCGCAGACGTTCCTTCGAGAGAGCGATACGCTGGGCATCGTCAGTCCGGTGTTCAACTCGCCTTGCGTGGACGGTGCCGGCAACCCGTTGCCGGGATATGCTGATCCTTCGCAATGCGCGAGCGGCTTGGCGAGCCAGAACCCGGCGTTCAATCCGGTTCTGCGACCGTATGACCTGACCCGCGAGGGCGGACAGTTCAACTTCATCGGGCGCACGGATGTGAAAGAGATCGCACTATATGCCGAGGACCAGATCAAGGCGGGGGACTGGCTCTTCAATGTCGGCGTTCGCGGCGATCTCTATAACGGTCTGACGGTTGCGCGGCAAGCAGAGCCACGGTTGGGCGCGGCATACACTGTCAAGGCGACGAATACTGTTCTGCGGACGTCGTATGCGCGGACACTTGAAACCCCGTTCAATGAAAACTTGGTGCTATCCAGCGAAGGGTGTTCGGACGCGGTGCTTTCGCCGCTGCTGCTTTGCACGCCGGGAGTTTCAGGCGCACTGCCGCCTGGGTATCGGAATGAATTCCATGTAGGACTGCAGCAGGCTTTCGGGAAGAACTTTGTGATCAGCGGCGACTATATCTGGAAGTACACCCACAACGCGTTCGACTTCAGCGTGCTGGGAAACACACCAATCACGTTTCCGATCGACTGGCACAACTCTAAGATTCCTGGTTTTGCGCTGCGGGCCGATGTGCCGAGTGTGCATAACTTCTCAGCGTATGTGGTGATGTCTTCTGTTTCGGCGCGCTTTTTTCCGCCGCAGGTTGGAGGAGCCGGGGCTACTGTGGGGCGTAGCGGCTACCCGTTTCGAATCGATCACGATGAGCGGTTCAACCAGACGACGCACTTGCAGTACCAGATCCCGAAGGCTCATGCTCCGTGGGTGGGGTTTAATTGGCGATTTGACAGCGGGCAGGTTGCGGGTTTGGTGCCTTGTTATAACATCACTGATCCAAACAGCCAGTGCAATCCGGTGAATGGCGGTGCTTCGATTTCAATTGGCGGCCAGCCGGGAATCGACCTAAGCAAGTTAACTCCGGACGAGCAGTTTCAATCCGGTCTCGCGTGCAATGGCATTAAGGCGACTCCGTTTGTGGGCATCCCCGGAGATCGATGCCTCGCTTCTGAGCTCACTTCGAAACTTGTCACAATCCCTGCGCCGGGTACGGAGAATGACGACAAGAACCCGGCCCGGATTCAGATGCGAAGCCTGTTCGATCTGTCTGTCGGCGAGGATAATCTCTTCAACGGCGACCGATATAAATGGAGCCTTCGTCTCACGGGTGTAAATATTGCGAATAACTATGCTCTGTACAATTTCCTTTCAACCTTCAGCGGAACGCATTACGTAACGCCACGCGCTTTGACAGCGGAGGTTGGGTTCCATTTCTAGCACATGGTTTAGAAATCGAAGGATGACAGTTATGCCGTGGATTGGAGATCCGACTGCTTCGAGAGTTCCTTGAGAGTTTCTTTGCTGAGTGGCTTCTCGTGGAGGAGCAATTCCGCCGCTCTGACGCGCGGAGTGGCATGAAACCAGTGTTGAACAATGTTGTCTTTGAGCAGGTTGGTCACTGCCAGCAGGCACATGCCTTGATGGTGCGCCATCCATGAGCGGACCAGTTCCGGGATTTTTCCCTGAGTGTAGTCGGCTGCTTCGTAGAAGCCGTAGTCGCCCATCCAGCCCAATTCCGCCATGCGTCTAAGGTTCGAGATGGCATCTCTGCGAAGCAGTGAGAGCGCCAGGAAGGTGGAGTAGGGCGAAATCACCGGACCGTCTTCGGCTCCATATTTCAGAGCGAGCGCGGGAATGCCCCAGGCCTGATAACCGTACCGGCCTTGAGGATCCATTTTGGCGAAGCCCGACTCGGAGATGCCCCATGGAATATTTTTGACGTGATCTCGCTGGATGCGGACAGCGGACTCAAGCGAGCGCGTGATGAGAGTGTTCGGGAAGGTGCGCATCCAGAGGGCCGGCATCATGTACTCGAACATGGTTCCTGTCCAGGAGAGCAGGGCCGGCTGGCCCTTGACGAGGACGTGGGAGCGGTCGAGCCGGAACCATGATTGTTGCGGGATGTCGCCCTTGGCGACCGCTATGAATGAGGCGATGCGGGCCTCGGAGGCGAGGAGATCGTAGCAGGCGGAGTGTAGTTCTCCGGTGGATCCGTCATACCCAATCGAGAGAAGTTGCCGTGACTTCACCAGTAGAAAGCCGTACTCCATGGCATCGGCGTGGCGCTCTGCTTCATCGGTGATCTTGGACAGGTCTGATTTCAACTGGGTGAGCCGCTGCTCGGCCTCTGGCAACACGGAACGCAGCGAAGATGCGGCTTGCGCAATGGGAGAATCCTGCGACAGCGATGCTGCCGCAGCAGCGATGCGGAAGTCCAGCCCGACGATATAATCGCTGGCTGCTTCGAGTGAAGGGATCATCTGGTCTTGAGCTTCGCTTAGCGCAGGGAGAGCAAAGACGGATTCAAATTCAGGAAGGAGCCACGGGGTAAAGTTCCTGACGAACTCCACGAAGGCCGCGCGACGACGCTCTGTCTCGGTAGTGATCCAATTCAGGCGTGTCGTTTTGGAATCGGTCGCGGGTGATGCAGGTTGAGTATCCGTTTGTTGCAGCAATGACATTACTTGATTTCGGACGGCCGAAGCGCTGGATGTTCCGGATGCGTCACCTGTAATTGAAGTTGAAGTGCCGGTCAGTGCTGCAAGGCTTGCAATGGTTTCAAGGCTGACGAGAGGACGTTTAAGAAGGTCGAGCGCGCCCGTATGCAGCGTGTAGAGAGAGGCAGCGAGGTTGCCGCTGTCGACGGCAGAGATCGTGAAGGGAGCGATCGGCTTCAGGGTTTCGATGTCATACCAGTTATAGATGTGGCCGCGCTGCTTCTCAAGGCGGTCGTAGCTATCGAGGGTGCCGAGGGTGGCTCTGGCGAACTCGGGCAGCGTAAGAAAGCCGAATTCGTAGGCGGCCTGCCTTGCATTGAACAGCATTCCGAGATTCGTTGGAGACAGCTTGAGCACCTGATGGGTGCCGCTCTCTTCCACATTGTCGGGGATGAGCCAGTGATTCTTTTCATCGCCGAATTCGGAGAAGTATCTCCAGATGTGGAGCGCCTGCTGTTGCAGGAAGAGCGTATCGTCTGCCGACAATGGCCCGTCTTCGCGCGTAGGCGGAGAGTTGAGCCAGAGCGCCACGGCTGGCGCAATCGCCCAGAGGAGCAGGATCGGCGCGGCAGCGAGGAGCGAGCGGACGTTCGAGAGTAGCAGTATCGCCGCAATGGCGACGGCAATTACAGGCGAAAGCTGGAGATAGACGTCGACGGTAGTCCGCTTCATGCCGCCGGATTCGGCTTGTGCAGCCGTCTCCCACTCGAGCAGGCGCTTGCCCGAGACGAATCTCCGGCTCAAAGATCGAGTGATGGCATCGAGCGCCAGGAGCATATGGTGAGGCAGGAAGGTCAGGTTGAGGATGGTGAAGCCGAAGGACGCACCGAATGCAAGCAAACCCTCGCGCGCGCCGACCAGACTCAACTTTAAGAGAGCGCGGCCAAGGTTGAAACCCAACTGGACGAGAACGGGCAAAAGCAGAAGAACAAGGCCGGCTATGGTCCAGTAACGAGCTCCACCAGGAAGAGCAAACCAGCCCAGAACAAAGAGGAGGAAGGTGACAGGCTCGACGAGACTGCGTCGCAGATTGTCAAGTATCTTGAAGCGCGAGATCGTGCTGATGGGGTTTTCAATCAAGCGCCCGGACTCGTCGGGCACGCGGCTGAAAAGCCACTGGGCGATCTGCCAGTCGCCGCGTACCCAGCGGTGCTTGCGACGGGTGTGCGCGGAATAGTGTGAGGGATAGTCGTCGATGATCTCGATATCGGTGACCAGACCGGCGCGGGCATAAGAGCCTTCAATCAGGTCATGCGAGAGCAGGGAGTTGCGAGGGAAGCGGCGATCGAGCACCTGATGAAGGATACTGACCTCGTAGATGCCCTTGCCTGCGAAGATGCCCTCGCCGAACAGATCCTGATAGACATCCGAGACTGCACGGGTATAGATGTCGAAGCCGGTTTCGCCAGAGTAGAGGGCCGCGAGGCGGGAGCGCGAGGCTGAGGAGACGCTAACACCTACGCGAGGCTGGAGAATGCCATAGCCGCGCGTCACGATGCGGAGACGCGAATCAATGATGGCCTGATTGAGCGGATGGGCCATGGTTCCGGCCATTCTGGCGGCCGTGCCACGCGGGAGTTGCGTGTCGGAGTCCAGGGTGATGACGTAGCGCACATGCTGGAGCGCCTCCAGCGGCCCGGCTTTGAGCGGGAAGCTGTCGTATTCGTTCAGGAGAAATTTGTTGAGGTCGAGGAGCTTGCCTCGTTTGCGCTCCCACCCCATCCAGACTCCCTGTCGCGAGTTGAAGACGCGGTAACGATGCAGGACAAAGAAGGCTCCGCCCTTGCTTCGGGGATATTTCGTGTTAAGTGCGTTGACGTGGTGAACCGCAAGTGTGGCGAGTGGGTTGGAGTCCTCATCCAAAGGTCTTGCCTTGGTATCGGGAAGGTCCGTGAGGAGGCCGAAGTGGATATTGGGATCCTGGTTGGAGAGATAGCGAGCCTCGAGTTCGTCGAACAAATCTCGCACCTGTGCCGGGTTGATCAGCAACGTCGGTATGACCACGAGGGTGACGGCATCGTCCGGAACCCCTTCGGAGAAGTCGATCTTGGGAAGCGAGTTGGCCTTCATCAGCGCGGTGACTGTGTTGTTCACCAGGTCGACGCCCCCCTGGGTTGCAGGAAGAAGAGCGAGCAGGAGCGCAATCATTACTGGCCAGAATGCATGGTGGGGAACGAGCGGTGCGATGATGGCGACGATCAACAGAACGGAAAGAGTAAAGATGCCGAGGATGTAGAAGTCTTCATTCCAGCGCCGAAGGAGGCTGCGCAATCGTTCGATGGGGGGTGGATGGTATCCGATCTGCTGGTTCAGGAGGGGAAGCCCTTCAGCGAAGAGATAGTATCCGATGTGCATCGTCCGGAACGCCTGACGCCGGTCCGTGTCGGGAGTGCGGCTCGCCTTCAGGGCAAGGTGAAGCGCGACCTGAGCGGTTTCCACTTCGCTCGCATCCGCGTTCTTCGCCAGGTCGGCAATGCGCAGGTGATAGGTATGGCGGGTTTCGTCCTCCATTCTGGCGAAAATGTTACTTGGATCCTTGCGGAGGATTGAATCGAATGCAATCAAGGGCTCGAGCACCGTACGCCATTCGAACTGATTCAACCGCCGCATACTGTGCAGGATCGCGGAGAACGGCGACTGCTCGATGGGTGGCAGAGGGCCTGCGGCGAAGGCTTCTTCGGCGCGGTCGACGATGAACTCGAGCTGAGCCAGTTTGAGGGCTTGAGGAAGCACGGTGATCTCTTCCAGGAGCAGCGCGTCTCGCTGCTGTGCCTGCTGGACGTAAACAGTGAGAGATTCCGGCGACCAGATACCGCGTGCGGCGGCAAGATATCCTTCGGACAAATTGACTGCGCGGGGCAGTTCTCCGTCCGGCTCGACTCGGACGTGGGGAAGAGAAGCGAAAGTTGCCCTGGTGTCGGGTCCGACAATGAGGGCGGACTCCAGCATTCGCGTGCTTTCGAGCAGCTCCAGCTCGGGCGTGAGCTCCTGGAGGTTCGCAGTCTTGCGGCTTGTCCGCAGGATATGGGAGAGTCGATCTTTGAGCCGGGTGAGGCGTGCGGAGAACCCTCCTGTGCGGCTGTCAGGCGAGACCATCTCCCAATGGCGGCTGAGCTCCGCAGCGGACTCCCTTAGGGAATCGTCGGAGACATCCGGTTTCTCCGGAAGACCGGCTGTCGGCAGCTCCGGTGCAGGTGCGGTCGGAGGCAGCGAGGCATCGGAAGTGTTTGCATTCTGGGAGTCGGAAAACGGTGCCATGATGCCTTTCTCAACGGGTGCGTCGCCGGCGCAGGGGGCGGCTGGTTCGATCTTGTTGATGCTGCTGAATCAGATGCAGTTATAAGCCTACCTGTAGCTTGCGGCCTGCATCTCAAACATGCTCGCATAGACTCCAGCGCGGGCCATCAACTCTTTATGGTTGCCCTCCTCGATGAGGCGGCCTCCGGAGAGTACGACGATGCGGTCGGCCATACGTACAGTGGAGAAGCGATGCGAGATCAACAGGGCCATCTTACCTTCGGTCAATTCGGCGAAGCGCTCGAAGACCTCGAGTTCGCTGCGGGCGTCGAGCGCGGCTGTCGGCTCGTCCAGGATGAGCAATTGCGCGTCGCGAAGATAGGCGCGGGCAAGAGCCATCTTCTGCCACTCGCCGCCGGAGAGTTCGACGCCGCCTTCGAAGCGCCGGCCCAGCATCTGATCGTAGCCGCCGGCAAGTTTATCGACGACGGTGTCGGCGAGGCTCTTGTGAGCCGCCATTTCGATATCGGCCTGCTGGTGCGGCTGGTCCACGCGACCCACGGCGATGTTTTCGCGAGCCGTCATCTCGAAGCGCATGAAGTCCTGGAAGATCACGCCGATGTTGCGGTGCAGGTCCTCCAGCGAATACTCGCGCAGGTCAATTCCGTCGAGCAGGATCTGTCCTTCGGTGGGATCGTACAGGCGGGTAATGAGCTTGACGACGGTTGTCTTTCCCTGGCCGTTTTCGCCGATAAGGGCAATTCGTTCGCCGGGGGAGAGGGTGAGGCTGAAGTTCTTCAGCACCGTCCGCTCGGTGCCGGGATAGGTGAAGGAGACGTTGCGGAACTCGAAGCCCCGTTGGATCGGCTGCGGCGCGGGCTTGCCGTTCGGATTGGAATCGACGGTTGACTTCATATCGAAGAAGGCAATGAGGTCGGTCAGAAAGAGAGCTTGATCGGCTATTCCCGAAGCGGTGGAGAATACCTGCTGGAGATTGGAACTCGCCTGCTGAATCGCGGCCGTCAGGAAGGTGAAATAGCCGATGTCATAGGCGCCGTGGAGGGTCCGCCAGATCACGTAGACGTAGGCTCCGTAGTAGCCGAGCGTGCCGAGGATTCCCAGCAAACCCCCAACAATGAGCTTGGCGCGGGAGAGAGCTACGTCTTCTGCATAGATCTGGTTGGCGAGAGCCTGAAATCGTTGAGTGAAGAATTTATTGAGGCCAAAGAGCTTGACCTCTTTGGCGCCTTCGCGGCTGCCGGCGACCTGTCGCAGGTAGTCCATCTGCCGCTTAGCGGGCGTCTGGCGAAAGTTCTTGGCATAGCCGAGAAAGGCGTAGTGAGTTTCGCCAAGGAAGGACGGGAGGACGCCGGCGGCCATCAGCAGGACGAGCCAGGGCGATGCGACGACCAGGGCAATAGAAAAGGTCAGGGTGGTAATGATCTGCTGGAACAGACGGCCCATCTGCTGGATCATCGCCAGCCGGTCGGTCGCTTGTACGCGCGCGCGCTCAAGGCGGTCGTAGAAAACGGGATTCTCGTAGGTCGTCAGGTCAAGCTGGGAGGCTTGTTCCATGACACGGACGCTGACGTGCTGGGTGTAGCGATTGGAGAGCAGCGAGTCGGAATAGTCGATGGAGCGGGTCATCAGCCCGAGCAACACGTTGAGGGCTACTTCGCTGGCGACCAGCTTCCAGAAGTCCGCGGCCAGCGGCTGGCCGCGCAGAACAGCGGCGATGTCTGTGATGATGTACTGGGCTACTTTGGCTACGCCGAAGGGAAGTATGGCGACGACGACACGGAGTCCTATTCCCCACGAGACGACAGCTCGGCCCGACTCCCAGAGGATTCGAAGTACGGGAGGCATATTTCGCAGCGCGCTAAGTCTGTCACGCCACGGGTTCTCAGCATCTTCACGATCTTTCAAATGACTCCTGGATTAGACCTGTACGAGTGAGATTGAGAAGGAAGTAGAGCCAAGCTTTTGTTATAGATGCATCCGGATGCTGGGATGTTGGATCGGCTCCTGAGGAGACTAGTGGCCGCCGCTGGGCGACATGCACCAGAAGACGCAGAGCGCAATACGAGCTACGTGGCGTGGGACTCGCCGCTCTCACGGCTCCGCGAAGATGTCGGTGTAGTCGCGGAACTTGTAATCCTTGCGACGAAGGCGCCCGGTCGACCAGGTTACCTCGGCCTGGAAGCGCTTCGTCCGCGAGATGTGATCGAGCAACACGCCAACCGCTTTGTTGATGTTCCCGGAGGCCAGCAGCTCAACCATCTTTTGGTGTTCCTCGAAGACTTTGCTGCGGTAGATCGAGGTGTTCATGAACCGGTAACGTAGCGCTTCCACACTATGTCGAATGGTGGCATAGGACTGGATCAGATACTGATTGCCGCAGTATTGAACGAAGGACTGGTGAAAGTCAGTGTCAAGCAGATTGCTTTTGAGGCGATCCTCCGACTTGTTCGCTTTTTTCATCTCCTTCTCTATTCTTTTCAGAGATGCAAGCAAGGACTTCGCATCGTTCTCCATCGACAAACGAAGGGCGCGTTCTTCCAGAAGACTTCGAAAGTCGCATAGCTGCTGAATTTGCTCGCGGGTCGGGCTGAAGACGTAGCTTCCGGACTGGGGAACGACGAATACGAGACCTTTCAGGCGGAGTTCGTTGAGACTCTCGCGGATGGGGGCCTTGCTGACGCCCAGGGCATTGGCGAGATCGTTTTCGGATAGTGGTTCGCCGAGATCGAGTTTGCCGTACACGATCGCTCTGAGAATCTTCTCGTAGACGATGTGGGTCAACTTTGTTTCGGGAGTTGCTGGCTGGACCGCGTCTCGAAGTAAATCGGATGTTATCTGGGCGGTTGAGTTCTTAGTCACATCGCACCTGCTATTGGTCTGGATCTTTGTTCCAACATTAAGGTTGCTCCTGCTGGGTGAAGACAGCCGCTTGCCGATCAGCCCGGAAGCCGCCTGCGCTGCGAGCGGCTCGCGCCGAGCCTCTGAAGGATCGGCAGCGACGAGTGCTCGCATGAGCACAGGCAGATCCACTGCTCCAGGAGGTTGCACCCTTCATCTGAGCGGGCGTTGAGAGTCTGCGGGCCGCTGTTCGTCGTACTGAGACAAGGCATAGAAGTGTCGAGCCAAGATACCACCGGAGGGCGAACTTGTGGGTCTGGAATGGCAGTTTTTTCCGGTCTTCTTCTAATGCCAGTCGCCCAGCAACTCCAAACCCTAGCAGGCCGCGCCGCATCGAACGATGGCGAACTTAGAGGCTATGGAGGTAAGCGAGCAGGTTGTCTGTGTCCTCTTTGGTAAGGACGTCCTTGAAGGGAGGCATCTTACCCTGTCCGTTCTTCAGGATGGTTCGCACCTGGGCGTCTGTCTTTCGGGGATGAGGCTTGCTCAAGACTCCATGAAGGCTTGGGCCAAACCGGACCTGGTCGGGAATGACAGAGTGACACTGAAAGCACCTCTGGGTGAACACCTGTTGGCCTGCGTGAACGGCCTGGGCCTTCGATGCATTGGTTGCCTGAGCGGAAGCCGGAATTGCCACGGCGAAGGCCAAGGCAAAGATGAGATTTGCTTTTTGTGTGTAGAACAAGATTCGCCCTCTTATTTCAAGTTAAATTCGCGCTCCGGCTAAAGTGGATCCAAATTGCCGGATCGCATTGGTTAGGCTGCCGCCTGTGCTCGATGGACAGAGCACTCTTTAATCCTACCCAGCTTTGCTCGATCTCTCAAGAAAATCGCTTAATATCACTGCGCATGCATCGTCAGCCTTACGCTTTTTCATCTGGCATCGCTCGCAAAGTCTTCACAGTTCGCACCAACTGTTTCGGAGCGCCCCTTCGCCGCTCGGAGAATCACTCCGGAGCGGCAAGTGAACTCCGAAACTGGCATTCGAGTTGGATGCAGTTGGCGGCCTCTCTGCCGCATTGCGGCTCTTGCTGAGCGTATAGGTGTGAGATGGGGAGCGAGAGTAGGGTGGTTGCAAACCAGGACCGCCATCCCAGGTGCCTTCACGGAAGCGAAAAGGCGACGTAGAGACCGCCAGTCTGATGCGGCGTGTCTCTACCACCGCCGGCCGCGATGACCACAAATTGCTTTCCGTCGACCATGTAAGTCGCCGGAGTAGCCATGCCGGCGAAGGGAAGCACGGTCTCCCAGAGGAGCTTACCCGTGCTGCTGTCAAAGGCGCGGAACTTGCGGTCGAACGCGGTCGCTCCGATAAAGAGCACGCCGCTGGCTGTAACGATGGGACCGCCATAGTTCTCCGTGCCGGTGTTGTGCAGACCTTTGGCGGCAAGCTCCGGGTATTCCCCGAGTGGAATCTTCCAGAGATACTTGCCGGTGTTCAAATCGATTGCGTTCAACGTTCCCCACGGAGGCTGAATGGCGGGATAGCCGTCGGGATCGAGAAACTTTTTATATCCCGTGAACTGGTACGGGACCGTGTGGGTTTGGGAAATGTCGGAGCTGCCACCTGACGCCGTGGACAACATCTCTCTCGGTGAGATGTCGTGCTGACCCGGGCGTGCGGTGAGGTATCGAACGAGGATACCGACTTCGTCGTCTTTGAGATCGGTGAATGCGGGCATTCGGCCTTTGCCCTGCCGAACGGTCGTTGCGATCTGTTCGTTCGACAGGTGGTGGCCGATGTCGATGAGGGAAGGAAATGCGGGAGGCGAACCGGCCCGGTCGACCCCGTGGCACATGCTGCAGCGCTTCTGGTAGATGCTCTGGCCAGCGCTGGTCGGCTGCGGAACGACGGTAAGTCCCGGAAGCCACGCCATCTCATTTGAGTTGATGTAGATGACATCTGTCGCTGGATCGACCGCCGAGCCCCCCCACTCTGCGCCTCCGTCAAAGCCGGGGAGCAGAACGTTCACTCTGTCGAGGCTGAAGGGAACAAACTGTCCTTCGCTTCGAAACTTCTTGAACTGGTCGAGTGCCCATGCATGTGCTTCCGGTGTTCGGGTGGTCAGCATGTCCTCCGTGAGCAGCTGACGAGCAAAGGGCGATGGCGCAGTGGGCCGCGGTTGTGTCGGCGATGCGGCTTCGCCGGGCACCGTGCTTGCGGGATAGTGCACATCTTCTATCGGAAAGAGCGGCCTGCCGGTGACACGGTCGAAGAGATAGAGATATCCCTGTTTCGTCGTCTGGGCAACGGCATCGACTTCTTTTCCATCGTGCTTGACCGTGATCAGGCTGGGAGGAGAAGGGAAGTCGCGGTCCCAGATGTCGTGATGCACTCCCTGGAAGTGCCAGATGCGCTTCCCGGTCTGTGCGTCGAGCGCGAGCAGGGTGTTGGCGAAGAGGTCGTCCCCAGCGCGATCGCCGCCGTAGAAGTCGAAGACGGCCGAGCCTGTCGGCACATAGACGATGCCGCGCTTTTCGTCGAGGGCCATGCCGGCCCAGTTATTCGCGGAGCCGGCGTACTTCCAGGCCTCCTTGGGCCAAGTCTCGTAGCCAAACTCGCCAGGATGCGGAATGGTGTGGAAGCTCCAGCGAAGTTCACCTGTCTTTACATCGAAGGCGCGAACGTCGCCCGGAGGAGCGGGGTAACTCTCGGGATTTCTTCCTCCGACGATGATCAGGTCTTTATAGATAATTCCCGGGGTGGTGAGGGCAATCGACTGCTGCGTGTAGTCGCCGCGCAGATTCTTTCGCAGATCGAGCCTGCCGTTCTCCCCAAAGCCTGGGATCGGCCGGCCGGTGGCTGGATCGAGGGCGTAAAGATAATTCATGACGCCCGCGAAGAGGCGGCTCTGCTTGCCATCACTCCACCAGGAAAGGCCACGCACGGGCTGCGAACTTTCGATCTTTGCGTCAAACTTCCAGATCGGTCTGCCCGTCTTTCCATCGAGGGCGACTACCTTCTGCGACGGTGTGACTACGTAAACGGTGCCGCCGACGATGAGTGGACTGGTCTCGAGACCGCCCTTCTCGCCGCTGTCGTATGTCCAGGCGACGTGCAGGTCGGTCACATTCTGACGATTGATCTGAGTGAGAGAAGAGAAGTGATCCCCTGCAGCCTGGCCGCCATAAACGGGCCAGTCGACGTTTTGCGGTGGGAGAGGCTGGGCATCTACGGTGCCGCAGAGATGCACGAGGCCCGCTACGCTGAGGACTGCGACGACAATTCGGCGCGCGATTCGCTTCTTCAATTCCAGTGAGAACAAGTCAAGCCACATAGCGGTGAATCCTATCATTCCCGCCCTCGGCATCTCGAGCGGCGTCCCGGCTGCGGCGGTCGGCCGAGAGGGGGAAACCGACGGACCAGGGTTCAGACCGCATTCCATCTGCTGTGAAAGAATGCGACCATGCGTATCGCTTATCTTGACTGCTTTGCGGGCATCTCCGGCGACATGTTTCTTGGAGCGATGGTGGATGCCGGGGTTCCGGCGGAGGTCTTGCAGGAGGCCATCAAGGCACTCGATATCGGCGCGAGCCTGAAGATCGAGAGGGTCGATCGAAGCGGCATCTCCTGCACGAAGGTTCACGTACTGGTGCACGGTCTTCCCGTCGGCGAGGCCGCTCATGACCCTATCGCTTCGCCCGAAAGCAGTACAGGCGTTCGGGAGGAGAAGGCGACCCCGGCCATTGTCGACCAGCAAGCCGCAGAGAAAGTGGCGCACACCCATCAGCCGAAGACGCAGCACCTGCATAAGACTGGCCATGCGCATCATCACGACAAAGATCACGGACATGCCGCTCACACGCATGGGCGCTCGTTAACTCAGATCCGATCGCTCATTCAGGCGGCGCGGCTTGCGAATTCTGTCAAGGATCATGCTGTGCGTGTCTTTGAATTGCTCGGGGCGTCCGAGGCGAAGATTCATAACCTGCCGGTTGACGAGATTCACTTCCACGAGGTCGGCGCGGTCGATGCCATCGTCGATATCGTGGCGGCCAGCGCAGGGATTCACTCTCTCAACGTGAACGCGTGGTACTGCTCTGCATTGAACGTTGGCGGCGGAAGTGTCGAATGCGCGCATGGAACTTTCCCTGTACCGGCACCCGCCACCGCCGACCTCCTGCGTGGATTTCCCACCTACTCGGCGCATATTCAGAAGGAGCTCGTCACGCCCACTGGAGCGGCGCTGCTGCGGGCGCTGGACCCGGCCTTCGGTCCGCAGCCGGCAATGCGTGTCGATCGGATCGGCTACGGCGCCGGGACAAGAAACCCTGAGAACTTCCCAAACGTCCTGCGTATCCAGATCGGAGAGGCTGCAGGGCCAGACGCGAACGAAACCGCTGAGCCGTTGCTTTCTGCAAAGCATCCGCTTCTACAGGAGCCTGATATCGGCGAGACCGAGACCGTGGCGGTGCTCGAAACCGCGCTCGACGATCTTTCGCCGCAGCTTATCGCCTACGTTGCGGAGACTGCATTGGCAGAGGGTGCGCTGGACGTGATGCTTACGCCGGTCATCATGAAGAAAGGCCGTCCCGGAACACTGTTGACGGTACTGTGCGACCCATCGAAGGCGCAGGCCATGGAACAGATCGTGCTTCGCGAGACAAGCACGCTTGGAGTTCGCATCCGATACGATCGCCGCACCGTACTTACGCGGACTTACGTCGTCGTTCGAACGGAATATGGTGAGATCAGAATGAAGGTGGGCTCGCTTGGCAGCGAAGAACTCAACGCCGCCCCGGAGTATGAAGATTGCCGTACCGCTGCCCGACAGCACGGTGTTGCACTCAAGCGAGTACAGGAAGCCGCCGCCGTCGCTTATCGGGCTTTGTAGAGAGACACGAGTGCTCCCTCGAGAAGCACCCGGAATGTTCAATCGTGCTTTCGACCAGAAAAAGAGCTGAGAGGCAGATGCCCCTCAGCTCTGAATGAGCCCGACCCTGAACGACGAAGTCGTCCCGGCTTAGAAGACATACTTAAGGGCAAACTGCAGGTTGCGCTCTCCTTGTGCGTTATTGACGAGGCCAAAGGTCGTGCCGACGCTGGAGTTGGGAGCGACCAGGATTGGGTGATTCAGCGCGTTGATGGCCTCCGCGCGGAACTGCAGGCTCTGGTGCTCCAGGATGGCAAAGCTCTTCGAGACGCTGAAGTCGAGGGCCTGAAGACCGGGGCCGGTAAAGCTGCCAACCTGGCAGTTACCGAAGGTGCCCTGTGTGGCGTTCGACACCGAACTCGGATCGAACCAGAAGTAGCCAGGGTGCAGCGGATCGGTGGAGCGGCGCTTGGGAGTTTCAACCGGCGGTCCCGAGCAATCGGCCCTGGGGAAGCCGGAGACGGTACCTGAGTTGTCTGCGCCCTCGGCGGTGATGGGGAAGCCAGTGTGGAACTGCGGGATTGCGTTGACCTGCCATCCTCCGGCAACCAGATCGGTGACGTGACTGATATTCGATCCAAACATACGGCCGCGACCGAAGGGAAGGTCATAGGTCACGAAGCCGTTTAGGGCGTTGGTCACGTTCTGATCGCAACGGCCATAGTCGGCAGCGGGGTCGTAGGTGTTCTGAAAGAAAAAGTGATTATTGCCAGCTTGGGTCAGTGAGGCATTCGTGTCGCCGTACTGCGCGAAGAATCCCGACGAGTTGCCCATGCACTTCGAGAAGGTGTAGTTGGCCTGGAACTCGAGACCATGGCTAAGCCGCTGCTGGAAGCTCGCCTGGAGCGCGTTGTAGTTGGAGTAGCCGGTAGAGGCGGTAAGACGTGCCTGACCGATTAGACCCTGCAGGGTCGGATTGAGGTAAGGGCTCGGACTGACGGTCCCGTTTCCGTTCAGCACCTTTTGATTGATGAGCGCGATCGTCATCAAGTGGTCGGTCTTCTGTCCCACGTAGCCGATCTGGAAGGTGGAGGACTTTCCGAGTTGACGCTGAATGGTGAGGTTGTACTGCTGCGACACCGCAGGGCGGGTGTCGGTGGGATCGAAGGCGTGAATGCCGGTTCCAGAAAAGCAAAGCGGGGACTGCGCGATCGCGGCAGCGACGGTGCAACCCGATGCCGGAAAGGTAGAGAAGCCCTGATCGAGGGTGGTTCCGGGCAGAGCCACGGTGGTGCCTTGATAGGTGACGTCGTGCGGAACGGCGAATGGCGGATTCTGTACGAGCAGGTTGCCGGTTCCGGTGCTCTCGGAGAAGTTGGACATGCCGTAAGCCCCTCGGATGACCATCGCCTTGTCGAACTCAGGCTGGTAGGAGAAACCGACGCGCGGCTGGAAGTTGGTAGGGCCGTTGTACTGGTTGTAGAGAGCGCTCGATGCGCCATTCATGCCGGCGATCTCCACCGTGCCAGTGAACAAGCCGTAGTTAGTCGCCTGATCGTGAGCCTCGGCGCGCGGGGTGACGACCTCGTAGCGGAGTCCGAGGTTGAGATTGAGGTTCGAGGTGATGTGCCAGTCGTCCTGAACGAAGCCGGAGTAGAGGCTGTTGCGTAGACTCTTGCCGCTGCCGGAGCCCAGGCCGACGTTCTCCGGAAGGCCAAGCAGAAAGTCGGCTTCGGCGATACCGGCAGGCTGGGTTGTGCCGCCACCTGCTGTGGGAATGCTCACAGCAGGGTTGCCGGTGAACGAACCGTCGTAGGTAAACTGACCGGCAAGACCGGAGTTTCCGACATAGAGGACGTTGGTGCGGTAGTTGTAATATTCCACGCCGAGGTTGAGGGTGTGATGGCCGTGGACCAGAGTCACTGTGTCTTCCAACTGAATGACGGTGTCGTGGAACTGCGAGATCAGGTTGTTGCTTCCGATGGAAGGACCGTTGCTGTTGCCACCCTGAAAGGTCTGCAGCGGGAGGAAGGTCTGGTTTGCGGCGGTGCCTGCGATGCCGAAGATTGACGGCAGGTTCTGGTTGGTTGGATTGGTATAGCCCTCGGTGACAGGGAAGTAGCTGGCGCCGATGCGGGCGTCGTTCAGGAAGGAGGAGTTGATGGTGCGCGCGTAGTCCAGAACGCCGTTGTAGAGCGGGAACTCGTTGTCGGAGTTGCCGGTGAGCAGTTGGCTGTTGGTCGTCGGATTGGTGATGTGCTGCTGTGAGTAGCGCCCGTAGACGTGGTCTTTCTGGCTCGCGACCCAGTCCAGCTTCAGGTCGCCCTGGTCGCTGTTGGTGTAGGAGTGGGTCGTGTTGATCTGGTTTCCAGTCGATGCGCCGTTCAGAGGCTGAGGATAGAGCGGCGAACTGAGGATCTTCGACGCAGCAGGGCTGAACGGAACGTTAATTTGGTTGTTGAGGAAGGGCTGCCTTCCACCCGGAGTCGACGCGGAGAACGGGTTGTACAGCTGCTGCGCGAGATTGGTGCAGATGCCCTGCGCGTTGAAGCCCGCGGAGCAAAGAGCGGAAAAATCGCCCTGGCGCTCAGCCGCGGTGAACACAGTGAATGGAACGGAAGTAGCGGGCTGGTCGAAACGCGAGCCTTGGTAGTCGACGAAGAAGAAGAGCTTGTCCTTGATGATGGGACCGCCAAGCGTGGCGCCGAACTCATTCCAGCGGAGCTTCGGCTTCAGTCCTGTGCCGTCCGGGTTGTTCTGGCCGGGCACATAGGCATTTCCCTTGGTGAGGCCGTTCTGCCAGGTGTTTGCGTTCAATGCGTCGTTGCGGATGAACTCGAAGGCGTCCCCGTGAAACTGATTGGTGCCCGATTTGATCGTGACGCTGATGATCCCGCCCAGGTAGTTGCCGTACGAGGCAGGCGCGTTCTGAGAGATCAGGTTGAACTCCTGGATCGCATCGACGCTGGGCGCGAAGGCCACGTCGTTGTTATCGATCTGGTTGTTATCCATGCCGTCCAGAATGTAGTTGTTGGTCTGCTCGCGGTTTCCGTTGATGTACGGACGGCCGACCTGAAAGCTCGCCTGCGATCCGGTGAAGGAGCCGGGATTCAGACTGACCGCGCCCGGAGAGAGCAGGGTGAGCTGGTTATAGTTGCGAGTGGCAAGAGGCAGCGTCACGTTCGCATGTGCATCGAGCACGGTTCCAAGAAAGCTCTGATCGGTTTGGAGCAGAGGCGGAACGCTCGACACCTCAACCGTCTGGGACGCCTGGCCCACGGTCAACTTGAAGTCGATGCGTGCTGTCTGGTTGAGCACCAACGTAAAGGCCGGATGTTCCTCACTGGCGAATCCGGGCGCGGACACCTTGAGTGTGTAATCACCCACCGGTAGCGGAGACAGATAATAGGAGCCGGACGCATTCGTCCGGGCGGGGTATTCGGTACCGCGAGCGGTGTCGTGAGCCGTGACCGTTGCGCCGGCGATCACCGCACCGGAGGCGTCGCTGACGGTACCAGTGAGCTTAGCGCTGATGTCTTGTCCAAAGACCATGGGACACGCGGCGAGAAGAATGAGAAAGCTATACAGCGCGATACGTAGTCTCATGTTGGTGTACCTCCGTAAATTTGTGCTCTAAACCGGAGCGCGTGTCTGCGCTCTCCGTGCCGAATGGCCTTTTGAAGCTGGTAAAAGCAGGTTGTCCCGACTGCACTTCCGCGTCCATGTCCGCTACTGTATAGACAACTGGACTTATAGAGCAAGAGAAATCTGACAAACTTTCCGTGTTTTTCGCAACCCGCCTGCGATTGCTTCCGATCGAACTTCCGGCAGTTACTCCTCGACGACAGCTTTAACCAGGTTCCGCGGACTATCTACATCGATTCCCCTCGCGACGGCCATGGTGTAGGCAAAGAGTTGCAGCGGGACCGCCTCAAGCACGGTCGAAAGCAGCTCGTTGGTTGCCGGGACATACAAACAGGAGTCGCTGTACTGGGGGACTTCCTGATCTCCCTCGGTGGCCAGAGCGATGATGAGGGCGCCCTGGTCTCTCATATCCTTCATCAGCTGAAGAACCTTGGAATAGCGCAAAAGAGAGTCAGGATCGTTGGCATCGGCGGTCGCAATCATCAACAACGGAGCGGTTTTGCTGACCAGAGCGTTCGGCCCATGCTTCAGTTCGCCCGCAGGGTATCCCTCCGCGTTCAGATATGCGGATTCTTTGAGTTTCAAGGCCCCTTCCCGCGCGATCGCGTAATGAACCGCCCTGCCGAGATAGAGGAACGAACTCGCCTTGTGGAGAAGGGGGGTAAGGTGCTCGATCTGTTGCTGCCACACCGGCAGCGATTTCTCGAGCAACGCAGGAATCTCCTGTAGCTGGCGTCCGTGAGCCTCCGCGGCCGGTAACGTCATGCGGCCGCGAAAGCGCGCAAGCTGTAACGCAAGGCAATACATCACGGCAAGCTGTGTGGTGAAGCTCTTCGTCGCGGGAATCGCATTCTCTACTCCTGCGAAGGTTGGCAGCGATGCGCTCGCTTCCGCCGCCATGCTGGAGCTGGCATGATTGGTGATTGCCACGGTTGCCAGCCCACGCGAACGGGCTTCGCGCAATGCTGCGAGCGTATCCGCGGTTTCACCCGACTGCGAGATCACCAGTACGCCCGGATTGTGGAGCGTGTGGGTAGAGCGGTACGTGTATTCGCTCGCATATTCGACGTCCACTGGAATGCCCGCGAGGTCTTCGATCATGATCTCGCCCGCCAATCCTGCATGACGACTCGAGCCGCTTGCTGCTATAACGAGCCTGTCGCGGCGGCCAAAAGCATCCAGAACCGGCTGAAACACCTCTGCTGTAGAGAGGCCTCCCGGAAGATAGTGCTCGATAGTTTCGGCAAACGTCCGCGGCTGCTCATAGATTTCGCGAAGCATGGCGTGGGGGAAGCTGACCGTGAGCTCGTGCGGTTCATACTTGCTGTTCATAGCCGTGTTATCCAATCGTGGGTGTGAGCCGGGGGCTCTTTGCGGTTAACGGATCGTCGCTTCCAAGGAGCAGCGGGGAGAGGGAACAAGGAAGTGAGGGGAGTATCATCTGACTGCTTTCATGATTCCGGGGCAAGACGCACTCTGGACAACCTTAGTTGGTTCGCCGCACTATAACCTGTCTGGACGACTATACTAATAGTACGATATTCTCACAAGGGAAAATTGCGCATTGGCAGAGCTTCATCCATCGCCTTCTACTTTTCCGCCCCGGGGCGTCCACTCCCGAACGTCGTCGGCCCCCCGCTGCGCAATGACTCGCAGAGAGAGGCGCAGTAGAGTGCATCGATACATGAGAGGACAGGAATGATCAGCACGATAACGGCGCGGCAACTTCAAACCGGCGATGAGATCGTTGCGTACCCTGTGGTGAATATCGAAGATGGCCGCATCCTCAGTATTGAAAGTCTTTCTCCGCGTGAGCAGGAACGCTGTGGGGCAACTCACCACTTTCCTGACGCGATGCTGGTACCGAGCTACATCGACGTTCACATCCACGGCTGTGCGGGACACGATGTGATGGAGGCTACCCCTGACGCGCTGCATGCGATAGGCGGTTTTCTCGCCAGCCGCGGGGTAGGCGCTTATCTTCCGACTACGGTGACGGCGACGCGCGATGAAACGCTGCGCGCGCTGGCAGGGCTGGCGGCTCAGATCGAGAGAATGGCGGACGATGCGCCGCATGGGGCAACTCCCCTTGGTATCCATCTTGAAGGGCCTTTCCTGTCTCATACCAAGCGGGGAGTCCATACCGACTCACTGTTGGAAGATCCGTCCCCTCAGTTGTTCGATCAGTTCTGGCAGGCCTCGGAAGGGCGCATCCGGCTGATGACGATCGCTCCGGAGTTGCCGGGAGCAACGGAGTTGATCGCGTACGCGACACGGCTCGGCGTACGCTGCAGCCTCGGCCACAGCAACGCGGACATCTCCCAGGCGCAGGCTGCGCTTCGGGCCGGAGCCCGTTCGGCGACACATACCTTCAATGCGATGAGGGCGATGGACCATCGCGAACCAGGCCTCGCGGCATTTGTGCTGGACGAACAGACTCTCTTCGCAGAGGTGATCTGCGACGGCATCCATGTGAATCCGATGATGGTGCGGCTCTACTTCAAAGCCAAGGGGAGAGAAAAGATCATCCTGGTTACGGACGGCATGAGCGCTACGGGGATGCCCGACGGTACCTACATGCTGGGGGAGATGGAGGTCGAGGTCGTCGACGGGCGATGCACCTCGCACGGCGTGCTTGCTGGCAGCGTCTTGACGTTGGATCGTGGAGTGCGAAACTTCGTCGAATTTACCGGCGCGGCTCTCGATGTGGCCGTCGGAGCTGCTTCATGGAATCCCGCGCGGATGCTGGGCATCGAGGACGGCTGGGGCTGTTTGAAAGCGGGCGCCGCGGCCAATCTTACGGTTCTTTCGCCCGAGGCCGAGGTTATCCAGAGTTTTCTGGCGGGATGTCCGTCGATCCCCTGACGCGCCGCCAGGCCACTGGATCGTTTGTTTGCCATGTCCGATAGTTGTATGCGGCGGTGATTGCGAGCAGTATGTCCGTATGTATAGACTGCATGGTTGAATGTGAGACCGGTAATCCGGATGCCTGCACTGTGGGAGAGAGAAGGAGGGCGGGTTCGCCTCCCGATCAACTATGGAGCACCTTTGGAGCAACCAGGGTCTCAGGAGATCTCGTGTCAAAAGCTCTAGCGCAACCCGCCCCGACCGCTCAACCGCTCGATAAGAATGGATTTATTCCACTCTACTTCCAGATCCAGCGGGCGCTGATGGAGCGAATCCGTTCCGGCGAACTGGCCGAGGGCGATCCTCTCGCGTCCGAAGAGGAGCTGGCCCGCATCTATCAGGTGAGCAGAATGACCGCCCGGCAGGCTCTGCACGGCCTCAAGACCAGCGGCTACGCATTCAGCCAGAAGGGCCGCGGAACCTTCGTGACCCGGCCTAAGCTGGAAAAGAACATCATGCACCTTCGGGGCTTCACCGAAGACATGAAGCAGCGCGGCATGGCGCCGAGTTCGCGCCTGCTGGAGCAGACCGTAATCAAAGCAAGTGCCAGTCTTTCGGAGCAGTTGAAGATCGAAGCGGATGAGATCGTGATGAGACTGCGACGGTTGCGTCTGGCGGACGGAATCCCCATGGCGCTAGAAGAGTCTCACATACCCATCAGGCAGTTTCCGGGCCTGGAGAGATACGATTTCTCGAAGCAGTCGCTCTACTATATCCTGCGTGAAACGTTCGGAGTGCGCGTCGCCTGGGCCGATGAAGTGATCGAAGCGCTGCCGGCAACACGGGAGGAATCAGAGTTACTGACCATTCCGAAGAGGGCCAGCGTGCTCTCAATCTCCCGCATTATCATGACAGCCGAGGAGATTCCGATTGAAGTCGCGTGTTCGCGTTATCGTGGAGATCGCTATCGCGCTTCCATTCGCGTTCCGACGACGGCGATCGAATGATCGCAGTCCTGCGTCAATTCACGATACTTCTTGCGTTTCGTGATCTAACGTGATGATCGCTCAAGCGAAGCTTCCACGAACCGGGCAGTGATGGTCTCCGGGCGCGTGATCGCGGAGCCTACCACCACCGAGTGCACACCGAGATCGAAAGCTCTGCGGACCTGCTCCGGGCTGGTCACATGTCCTTCAAGAATCACGGGAATGTCGAGTTGCTCTGTCAACGCCTGGAGCAGAGTCCACGAAACGGCTCTTGCGCCGCTGGTCTCTACGGTATAGCCATAGAGCGTGGTGGCCACTACGTCGGCGCCGGCGTTCGCTGCGGCTAGACCCTCTTCGACGGTTGCGATGTCCGCACAGACTGGTCGTCCCAGTTCTCCATGAATGCGGCGGATCAAGCCGGGCCACGGTTCCTTGGAGAGCAGTCTGCGGGTCGTGCAATCGAGTGCGATGACGTCCGCTTTCACATCGCTGAGCGACTCTGCGGAGCGAAAGTCCGCCGTGATGTAAACCTCTCCGTTCGCGTCGAAGGTCTTGACGATTCCGATGATCGGCAGACTGGTCAGTCCTCGAAATGCAGTAACGCGCTCGACTCCCTCTGCCCTTAATCCCCCGGCGCCCCCGCGTAATACAGAGGCCGCCATTCGCGTCAGGGTATCGAGATGATCGAGCGGATCTCCGGAAGAGGCCTGACACGACACGATCACCCGCCCCTTGAGCGATTGGAGGATTGACGCCGCAGATCGTCGTTCGTGTTGGGACATATGCGTCGTCTCTAACTGCTCCTGCTACTCTATCCGATCGCGTCGCATTGGCTCGGGTTGGGTTACAGCGAACACACGGCGCGGAGGGCGGCCCCGCGGCAGCCGTCCGTCCGTGACAGACGGGCGCGTCTCGGTTGACTCGGGAAACCGCAGAAACTTCCTCCCTTTCGCTGAAGGCGTTCCACGGCGCAATCCCGCTTTTGCCACGGCTGGATATCTGATAGGTTGGAACTGTCAGGAGAATCCACGACGATTCTGCGACACATCTTCCCCTCAGCAGGTTTATTCAGCCGGCGCCTACGCGGCAGTCGTGTACTTCATTGCAGAAGGAGTGTACTTTGAGCGAATTTCGTGATTTTCTGGAGCTTTCCTACGGTGAACTCGAGGATCTGAACCTTGCGGCGAAATCGCAGCGGAAGAACCGCGTGCCTGCCGATGTGATTCAGGAAGAGCGGGTTCGTTACCTGACCGACGAGCGGCGGATCAAAGCCGTGACGGTGATGTTCAGCGATCTTGAAGGCCGTCTCCACATGCTGGACTACGACAAGAAGTTTCTAGTGAAAAGCTACGACAACCTGACGTTCGATGGCTCGTCGATTCGCGGATTCACGGCGCAGCGGGAGAGCGATCTGCGGCTGGCTATTGATTGGAGCGCGTTCTACTGGGTGCCGGCGGACGTCTTTGGCGCGGGCAAGGTGATGGTGTTCGGCGAGGTGATCGACAAGAACGGCGGGACCTATGGCGCGGATATTCGCGGGGTGCTGAAGCAGTTCTCGCAGGAGCTGTTCGACAAGCAGGGATACACGCTGAATGCGGCGAACGAGATTGAAGGATTCTTGTTTGAAGGGATCGATGCCGAACGGAGCTATCACGAGACGGGCAGCTTCGAGTATGTGAACAAGGGCGGCTACTATCACTCGCTGCCGGGCGATCCGTTGCGCGAGTTCATCGACACGACGGCCGAGGTGCAGCGCGCGATGGGTTTTGAGAACGAGAAGGACCATCCCGAGGTCGCGCCAAGCCAGTTCGAGATCAACTATAGCTATGGCGAAGTGGTCGCCGCAGCAGACCAGATTCAGCTTTATAAACTGATCTGCCGGCAGGTTGCGACGCAGATGGGCATGACGGCGAGCTTTCTGCCGAAGCCTGTGGTGGGCGTGAACGGAAGCGGCATGCACACCAACATCTCGATCACGAAGAACGGAAAGAATCTGTTCTGGGATCCGAATGGCCAGGAGAAGGTCTCGAAGATGGCATGGCAGTTTACGGATCGCATCCTCACGCACGGCAACGACATCTGCCTGCTGCTGAATGCGAGCGTGAATGCCTACCGGCGGCTCGATCCGCACTTCGAAGCGCCAAACCAGATCAAGGCTTCGGCGACGGATCGCGGATCGATGGTGCGGATTCCCATCGGGAACGAGAAGTCCGCGCGTGTCGAGGTACGCTCCGTCGGGCCGGATGCGAATCCTTACCTGGTGCTGTATTCGATCTTCAAGAGCGGACTGCACGGCGAGACCGCGAGGATCAAAAACCTGAGGCAGGCGGAGCGATATCTGCCGGACAATGTGTATACCGCGATTGACAATTTCCGTGCGGCGGAGTGGACGACGCAGTTGCTGGGAGAAGATGTGAAGGCGCGCTATGCAGATCTAAAGCAGGCTTCGGCGGACCGTTGCGCGCGGCTGCTGGGCACGATCGTGAAGGCCCCTGAAGTGCAGTTCCACCACGACGTGTACAACCAGCTTCTCTGGAACATCTTCTAGCTGGCAGCAGTGAGTCGGGAGTTGCGGATGCTTTGGAACAAGGCGGGAAAGATCTTCTTTGTCGTCTCGTTTCTTGCCTTCGCTCTCGTGGTTCTTGGCTCCAGTGAGCCGCCGATTCTGCGGGACTATCCGGACTGGGTCTATCAGGGTGTGCTGCTGGCGAAGACGCTGACAGGGCACCCTGTCTCTGGGTATGCGCTTCGCGCGTATCCGGTTCCGAATTCGATCACGACGGTTGGATTAGGCTTGCTGACGGTGCTGTTCGGATGGGTGCTCGCAGCGAAACTCTGGGTTGTGATCTATCTCGCATTTGCCGCCTGGACCAGCCTGTATGCGGGCTCCGTCTTTGCGATCAAGGATGGCGGCCTGTGGTGGGTGCTTCCCGCGGCGCTATTTCTAGGCCAGTTGTTCTGGTTCGGCACGATCAGTTTCAACATTGGACTCTGCCTGTTGCTTTTGATCGCCTGCGTGCTCTACCGCCAGCAGGAGCGAGCCTGGATGATTGCAGGATTGCTGGTCCTCTGCTTTTTCACTCATCTGATCGTGTATGCGTCGGCGATGGTGATGGTGCTGCTGTACTCGATGCAGTATCGGCGGTGGAAGCTGACGTATCTGGGGCTGGGGACTCTCCCGCTGGCGATCTGGTACTTTGCCGGACGGCTGCTGACGCATAGCAACGAGAGCGAACATGGCTATGCTCCCGCCTCACATATAGCGGTGCCTTGCCTCGTTGCGATTATTTTGTTGACGACGAGATTCTTGACGCGTGGACGGCCGCTCCAGCGAGTGGCTGGAACCGCGCTGGCGGCCCTGTCGGTGCTGACGGTGGGAGCGGCGATTGTGAGCGCGCTGCTGCCGGCGGCACATCTTTCCGCTCGAATGCTGTCGAACATCTTCGTGCTTCAATTGAAAGCGCTGCAGCCGTTCATGCTATTCGGATTTATCAATATCTCGTACGCGCAAGTGGATGAACGAGTGTTTTCGGCGTCGCTACACCTGTTGGGTGGATGGTTATTTCTTATGTTGATGGCGCTGGACTGTCTTGCTGGGGCGCTGATACTTGGTGAACTCTTGTGGAGACTGATGAGCAGGCGATGCGGCTCAAATGCCAAGGGGAGGGTGAATGAGAGCGCAACGGAGTTTCTCTGGGACTTCGTTACCTTTTTTGGACTTCTCTACTTGTTCTGTCCCCCCAACGGATTAGGCGTGATCTCGATCGACATGCGGCTGGCGCAGCTTGGGCTTGCGCCTGCGCTTTTTCTGCTGGCCCGGAACAAGCCGTCGCTGCTCTCGTATGCCGCCGTGCCCTGCGCGCTGCTGATGGTAGCGAGCGTCTTCCAGTTTGCCGTCTCGCAGCGGCAGGTTCACATGCCGCAGACGGAGATGCGCCTTCCTCCCCGGCTGGACTACTTCAGCGGGGTCGATCCAATCGTTTTATTGGATCAGTATGATGGCCTGCGTTCGGGACAGCTCGACCATGAAATCTTCGCGACTGGAATCTTCAGCGAGACTGAGCCGCGCCGTCGCGCCTGGTGACCGCGCGCGTGAGATGCCCCGCCTCATGTCCTTCGGGGGTTCGGGAGCGTCGAACCTGGCAGAATGGGTTCGTTGAAGGGTCCGGTTTCTTCAGAATTGTTCCACGTGGAACAATTTCCCTCGCCTGCTTTCGCCAAATTGTTCCACGTGGAACATTCCTCTCAGGGCCTGCCCGGAAGGTGGCATGCCAATTGCGCTTTTATGCGGCAGAAAGAGACGGCGAAGATGATCGGTGGTCGATAAGCGCACACCGGTGCGCGTATCGTTGCAACTCGTCTTGTACGGATGGTAGCCTTCGAGTCTTGGAGAATTCCGAGGTATTTCGCGAGGAGACGACACGCCATGCAGGCTAGTTACAACGGAATTGCGGTTCCGGCAGACGGACAGGCTATCGAGTACAGCAACGGAACGTTCACGGTTCCCGATCACCCGATCATTCCTTTCATCGAAGGCGATGGGACGGGCCGCGATATCTGGAAGGCTTCGCAGCGCGTGTTCGATGCGGCGGTGGAGAAGGCGTATGGCGGGAAGCGGTCGGTGAAGTGGTTCGAGGTGCTGGCGGGGGAGAAGAGCTATCGCAAGACGCAGAACTGGCTGCCGGACGATACCGTGCAGGCTACGATGGACTTTCGCGTGTCGATCAAAGGGCCGTTGACGACGCCGGTGGGTGGCGGAATTCGCAGCCTGAATGTGGCGCTGCGGCAGTTGATGGATCTGTATCAGTGCGTGCGGCCAGTGAAGTATTACGCGGGCGTGCCGAGCCCGGTGAAGCACCCGGAGAAGCTGGATGTGGTGATCTTCCGCGAAAATACGGAAGATATCTACGCCGGGATCGAGTTTCGCGAGGGGACTCCGGAGGCGCAGAAGTTCATCGCGTTTGTGAACGACGACATGCTCAAGGGAACGAAGAAGAAGATCCGGCTGGACTCGGGCGTAGGGGTGAAGCCGATCTCGATTACAGGATCGAAGCGGCTGGTGCGGGCGGCGATTCAATATGCGATCGACAACAATCGCAAGACGGTAACGCTAGTGCATAAGGGCAACATTCAGAAGTTCACCGAAGGCGCGTTTCGCGAGTGGGGCTACGAGGTTGCGGCGCAGGAGTTCCGCGAGCAGACCGTGACGGAGCGGGAGAGCTGGATTCTGGGGAACCTGGAGGCGAATCCGAAGCTGACCGCGGAGGAGAATGCAGCGCTCGTTGAGCCGGGCATTGAATTCGCCGCGAAGGAGTTTGGGGAAGAGGTGGTGGCCGAGGTGAAGCAGGTCGTGGCTTCGATCGGAGCTTCGCATGGCGATGGAAAGTGGAAGAAAAAGATTCTGATCAACGATCGGATCGCGGATTCGATCTTTCAGCAGATTATCCTGCGGCCTGAAGACTACAGTGTTCTGGCGACGACGAATCTGAACGGGGACTATATTTCGGACGCCGCCGCGGCACAGGTGGGCGGGTTGGGGATTGCTCCGGGCGGCAACATCGGCGATGGGTATGCGGTGTTTGAGGCGACGCATGGCACGGCTCCGAAATATGCGGATAAGGACGTGATCAATCCGGGGTCGGTGATTCTTTCGGGGGTCATGCTGTTCGACTTCCTAGGCTGGCCTGAGGCGGCGCGTTTGATCGAGAGATCGATGGAGAAGACGATCGGGCAGAAGTATGTGACGTATGACTTTGAGCGTGGCATGCAGGGTGCGACGAAGGCGAAGACGAGCGAGTTTGCTACGCGCATGATTGAGAACATGGACTGAAGTTCAACAGATATTGCGGACCGCGGATGGACGCGGATTCGGACAGACAATGACGAGTCTACATAGGAGAGTTGAATGCGGAAGAAAGTAACGATTGTTGGGGCGGGGAATGTGGGAGCGACGGCGGCGCACTGGATTGCGGCGAAAGAATTGGCCGATGTTGTGTTGCTGGATGTGATGGAAGGTGTGCCACAGGGTAAAGCGCTTGATCTTTTGCAGGCGATGCCGATCGAGAAGCGGGACTGCTGGATTGTGGGCACGAACGACTATGCGGATACGGCGAATTCGGATGTGGTGGTGATTACGGCGGGTATCGCGCGCAAGCCGGGTATGAGCCGCGATGACCTGCTGAATACGAACTTCAAGATCATGAGCGATGTCGTATCGAAGGTGGTGGCGGCATCTCCGGATACGATCATTATCGTAGTATCCAACCCGCTCGATGCGATGGCGCAGGCGGCGTTCAAGCAGGCAGGGCTGCCACGGGAGCGTGTGATTGGAATGGCCGGGGTGCTCGACTCGGCGCGGTTCCGGACGTTCATTGCTGAGGAACTACAGGTCTCGGTGGAGAACGTGACGGCGTTTGTGCTGGGCGGACATGGCGACACGATGGTGCCCTTGTCCCGCTATTCGACCATGGCCGGGATTCCGATTACAGAGCTGATCGCGCCTGACAGGCTGAAGGAGTTGGAGACGCGCACGGCTAATGGCGGCGCGGAGATTGTGAAGCATTTGAAGACAGGTTCTGCATACTACGCACCATCGGCTGCCGCGGTCGAAATGGTCGAGGCGATTCTGAAAGACAAGAAGAAGATTCTGCCGTGCGCGGCTTATCTGCAGGGAGAGTATGGGATCTCAGGCTTGTATGTCGGTGTGCCGTGCAAACTGGGAGCGAAGGGGTTAGAGAAGATTATCGAAATCAAGCTGACACCAGAGGAGCAGGCAGCACTGCAGAAGAGTGCGGATTCCGTAAAGGAGCTTTGTTCGGTGATTGGGGTGGCATAGCACCAGTTGATCCATGGAGGAGTACTTTCCTAGCCTCCAGGTGAGGCGGGACGATTATGGTCCATCACGAGCGGCCTAGACGCAGACGATTGCCGGTCATGGCTTATGTTGGATCTCGATTGGCGATTGCTGGCCGATTCTACGGTCGACGCTTAGCTGGGATTGAGCGGGACGTTGCGGATCGAGGCGTCAAGGAGCTCGACCATGTGGTAGGCGGGCATCGCGTGCATGTTGCGGCGACGCAGCCCGCTCATCAGTTGAAGCAGGCAGCCGGGGTTGGCGGAGATGACCGCTTCGGCCTTCGTGGCAAGCAGGCTTTCCACCTTGCGATCGCCCAGCTGGCTGGCGGTCTCAGGGTTGAGCAGATTGTAGACTCCGGCCGATCCGCAACAGAGCGATGCCTCCTCCAGTTCAACAACGTCAAGGCCGGGAATGCCGGCAAGCAAGCGCCGCGGCTGGTCGAAAACAGATTGCGCATGACGCAGGTGGCAGGCGTCGTGATACGCAACTCGCATTGGGAGCGGGTGGCGTTGGCTTAGCGGGGAGAAGTCGCAGAGGATCTCGGAGATGTCTTTACACTTTGCGCTGAACGCTACGGCGCGAGCGGCGAAGGCGGGATCGTCGCGGAGAAGGTAGCCGTATTCCTTCATTGTGGAGCCGCAGCCTGCGGAGTTAATTACGATGAGGTCGACCTGAGCGGCCTCGAAGGTGGCGATGATGTTGCGGGCGAAGTCGAGTGCCTGCACTTCAAGCCCGGAGTGGACCATCAGAGCTCCGCAACAGCCCTGGGATTGCGGGATGATCACTTCGAAGCCTTCGGCGGCGAGGACTCTGGCGGTGGCCTCGTTCACATGCTGGAAGAAGACCTGCTGGACGCACCCGGCGAGCATTCCGACGCGTCGCCTTCGTACGAGCGAAGGTGCGGTTCGCTCGGGAAGGCGCCGGAACGGGCGGTTGGGGACTCGGGGCAGAAGCGACTCCATGGCGGCCAGGCGCGGCGGAATCCAGCGCAAAATACCGCTCTTCCGTACAAGAGTCTGAAGCCCGGAACGTTGGTAGATGAGTGTTGGGATCGCAATCAGGCGGAGGCGAGTGGTGTACGGGAACGTCGCGAAGAGGAGTTTGCGAAAGAGGCTGTCGCCGGTAGTGCGGGGGATGTTGCGTTCGATCTGCGCGCGGGTCTCTTCGATGAGCTTGCCGTACTGCACGCCGGAGGGGCAGGCTGTCATGCAGCCCATACAGCCCAGACAGTTATCCATGTGGAGCCGGAAGGTCTGGTCGAGCGGCGCGTTGCCTTCCTGCGTCTTTTTCATCATGTAGATGCGGCCGCGTGGGGAGTCCATTTCGTCTCCCCACAGGACATAGGTGGGGCACGCAGGCAGACAGAAGCCGCAGTGAACACAGTCGGCGATGAGTTCTTTGGACGGGGGGTGATGGGCGTCGAAGTTGGAGGATCTGAGAGGTTCAATCCGGGTGAGATGGCTCATGTCAGATTCCTCCGACGAAGCAACCCGGGTTGAGGATGTTGCCGGGGTCGAACTGGTGCTTGATGCGGCGCATGAGGTCAATCGAGTCGGGGAGTTTGCCCCAGCGGTCTACGCCCTTTGCGCCGTCTCGCACGATGGTGAGCGAGCCACCGGCAGTTTCAACCTGGGCTCGAAGCTGGAGGATGCCTTCGACGCCCGGAGGTGGAAGATGGGCGATCATGATGCCTGTGGCCTGGATGACTCCGGCGCCGCCAAGGGCGTGGATCGCGGCCAAGGTTGCGGGGATTTGAGAAGGAAGCATCGTGGCCTTAATCGTGCACATTCCGGGCTGTGAAAACGCCCACTCCCGCATCTTCCATACGTCGCTCACAGAGTCAGAGGCGTCGAGCTGGAGGTGTCTGACCATGGAGCGGAGTGCATCGGTCTGTTGACTGATGACTTCGGGAAGCGCAGCTAACTGCACATCCAGATGGAAGCCTTCTTTCGAGTTGCGAAGTTGCATCGCCTGCGTGTTGAGGTGGGAGTTAAGGATGGCAAGCAGCAGTTCGCCAACGGGCTGCGGCGTTCGGCAATCTACCGTAAAGCTGCGGGTGTGGCGAGGGATAGCGTGCAGGCGGAAGGTCACTTCGGTGATGACGCCGAGAGTTCCCTCGGCTCCGATCATGAGCTTGTGGAGGTCATAGCCGGCGACGTTCTTGACGACCTTGCCTCCCGACTTCGCGATGGTGCCGTCGGCGAGGACGATGGTCATGCCAATGACAAGATCGCGGAGGCTGCCGTACTTGAGCCGGAGGCTGCCGGAGTCGTTCGTGGCGATGATGCCACCGACGGTTGCTCGATCCGGGTAGAGCGGATCGAGCGCTACAAACTGTCCGTGCCGGCCGAGAGCCGACTGCAGGGCTTGCCAACGGCAACCGGCCTGGACTGTGCAAGTGAGATCCTGCCAGGTGTGTTCGCGGACCTCAGTGAGGCTGGTGGTGCGAATCCATACAGGCGCTGTGTCGCGGAGCCATGCCACTCTCTTGGTAGATCCGCCAGTGATGGCCACTTCCAATCCTTCGGCGTGGGCCAGACGCATCGCACCGGCTACGTGTTCGGTCTCCACGGGAAGGATACTGATGGATCCCAGGCTATCGGAGACGTATTCGGCACCGAGGGCATCGCAGAATCGCTTCCTCAACAAGTTGGCTTGTTCGAGATGTGTTGGAGCATCCATGAGCTAGAAAAACTCCGCCACGCCCGAAACTTCCAACGGATGTGGTGTGTAGGGGCCGGATTTTTCGCCGCAGAGACGAGGGCGAGGAAAGAGCTTGTCCGGGTTGGCGAGGTTATCGGGGTCGAAGGCGCAGCGGACGAGCTGCATGGTGTCCATGTCTGGCTCCGAGTACATGTATCCCATGGCCTGCTGCTTCTCTCTGCCCACGCCGTGCTCGCCCGTGATGGACCCTCCATGGTCGACGCAGCGATGCAGGATGCGAATGGAAAGATCAACGGCGAGGGCTTCCTGTGCGGGGATGGACGCGTCGTAGAGCACGATGGGATGGAGGTTTCCGTCGCCCGCGTGGAAGACGTTGGTGACGCGGAGGCCGGTTTCAGCAGCCATGACAGCGATCTCCTCGAGGATAACGGGGAGCTTGGTGCGGGGAATGACACCGTCTTGCACAATATAGTTAGGCGCAAGCCGACCGGCTGCGGCGAACGCGGCCTTGCGGCCCTTCCACACCAGCATGCGTTCGCCGACAGATTGCGCCAGGCGATCTTCCCACGCGCCGTTGGCTCGGCAGAGTTGCTGGACCTGCTTGATCTGCAGTTCTACTTCGGCGTGCGAACCGTCGAGTTCCACCAGCAGGAGAGCTTCGCAAGCGGGATAGCCCGGGTGGACCGAGACCTCAGCCGCCTCGATGGACAGGCGGTCCATGATCTCCATCGCAGCAGGCAGAATGGAAGCAGCGATGATGTCGGAGACAGTCTGTCCGGCGGCGGCGATGGTATTGAAGGCGGCCAGCAGCACCTGGACTTCCTCCGGGCGCTTGACGATGCGGAGGGTGATCGCGGTAGCTACGCCCAGCGTTCCCTCCGAGCCGACGAAGACACCGGCAAGGTCATAGCCGGGTGCGTCTGGCGGCGAAGAACCGAAGTGCACTAACTCCCCGGTTGGAAGGATGACTTCCAGGCCGAGGACATGGGTAGTTGTGAATCCGTATTTAAGGCAGTGGGCGCCACCGGCGTTCTCAGCGACGTTGCCGCCGATGGTGCAGACGGTTTGAGACGAGGGGTCAGGCGCGTAGAAGTAGCCTGCGGCCGCGACGCGTTGCGTGATGTGTGTGTTGATGACACCTGGCTCCACGGTTACCCTCTGGTTGACAGTGTCGACCGCGAGGATGCGATTCATGCGGGCGAAGCTGAGGACGATGCCGCCGGCTGCGGGTAATGCTCCGCCCGAGAGACCGGTGCCCGCGCCACGGGCGACAAAAGGGATCTTATGTTGGGCGCAGAGGAGGATGATGGACTGGACTTCGTCGCGCGTCCGAGGCAGCAGGACGGCGGCGGGGACGTTGCGGACGGCAGTCAGGCCATCGCACTCATAGGTTTGAAGCTGGCTCCGCTCGACGATGATTCCGCCATCACCAACGGTGCGGGCGAACTGAGCCAGAAGCTCCTCGGAGAGGCCGGCCTGCTCGCGGGTTGCAGCAGCGGATGTCATTGTTTGCACTCCGGAACAGGTTACAGCTTCGCGCAGGGATCGTGCCGGCTGCGAAAACGGGCGTGTTCAGCTTTTGCTTTCGGCGGCGATAAGGTTGGCATAGGCGCCCAGCGTTAGAAAATCAGCGAATTTTGGCGAGTCGATCAGCGTACGCATCATCGACGCGGCCTTTTCATACGCCTGATAGCGGTCGGAGTCGTAGATGCCCTGAGCCCGTTCCAGTTCTTGGTCAATCATCTTGTGGCAGAGGTCGGCCGTGACTAGTTCGCCGGTGCTAAGGTGAGCGGCGTGGTGGACCCACTGCCAGAGCTGTGCGCGGCTGATCTCGGCGGTAGCGGCGTCTTCCATCAGGTTGAAGAGCGGGACGCAACCGATACCGCGAACCCATGCTTCGAGATAGCCGATGCCGACGGCGACGTTCTGGCGAACCCCAGCTTCCGAGATGGTGCCTTCCGGGACGAGGAGGAGGTCCTCGGCGGTGACGTTGTAGTCGGAGAGTTGCTTATCGATTTGGTTTGGCTGCGGCATGATGCGGTCGAAGACTTCCATGGCAATCGGCACTAAGCCGGGGTGCGCGACCCACGTTCCGTCGTGGCCGTCGGTGGCTTCGCGCTCCTTATCGGCGCGGACCCCGGCCATCGCTTTTTCATTCGCTTCGGGATCATTTTTGATGGGAATGAGCGCGCTCATGCCGCCCATTGCACTTACGTTCCGGCGATGGCAGGTCTTGACAGCCAGCTTTGAGTAGCTGCGCATGAAGTGTGTGGTCATGGTGACCTGGGCGCGATCCGGGAGCGTGATGTTTTGATTAGCGGCAAACTTTTTGATGTAGCTGAAGATGTAATCCCACCGGCCGCAGTTGAGGCCGGCAGAATGGTCGCGGAGTTCATAAAGAATCTCGTCCATCTCAAAGGTCGCGAGAATCGTCTCGATCAGGACTGTTGCCTTTATCGAGCCCGGCGGAAGTTTGAGTTCGCTCTCGGCGGCGGTGAAGATGTCGTTCCAGAGGCGGGCTTCGAGGTGGCTCTCCATCTTGGGCAGGTAGAAATACGGGCCGGAACCGCGCTTGAGCAGTTCTTGCGCATTGTGAAAGGCATGGAGAGCGAAGTCAAAGATGCTTCCGGACATGGGCACGCCATCGACATAGAGGTGCGCCTCGTCGAGGTGCCAACCGCGAACGCGAACGAACAAGACGGCCGGCTTTTCAATCAGTTTGTAAGACTTGCCGGACTTCTCGTCGACAAAGGAGATGGTACGGCGAACGGCGTCGCGGAGGTTGAGCTGGCCTTCGATCAGGTTCGTCCAGGTTGGCGTTGTCGAATCCTCAAAGTCGGCCATATAGACTCGCGCGCCGGAGTTGAGCGCATTGATCACCATCTTCCGATCGACGGGCCCGGTTATCTCGACGCGCCGGTCGAGCAGATCCGCGGGAAGTGGCGCAACGGCCCATTCGGCGTCGCGGATCGCTTTGGTCTCAGGCAGGAAATCGGGCCGTTCGCCCGCGTCCAAGTGCGCTTGACGCGCTGTGCGGGCCGCGAGAATTTCTTGGCGGCGAGCACGGAAGCGACGCTCCAGCCCGACCGCGAATGCAATCGCCTCCGGGGTCAGAATCTCGGCAAAGTTTTCAGGGACTTCTGCGCGGAACTCTACACCTTCCTTCATTTGATTCCTCTCATTGTCGACTTCGGTTTTGGCCATTTGCGGCATACGTTGCAATACTACTTTAGTGAAGGTGCGGGCGATTCACCCCACGGAGCGAGCCACATTCTGTTGCGATTCGCACCAGAGGCGGAGGACTCTGGTCCCTTGATGGACCCCTCGAAACCTTAAGATTCGTAGCCACGGAGTCTCCTGGCAAGCGAGCAAGTAGATGCCGAAGGCCGCACGCCATCGTCGGCAGTACGGCCCTTTCTGCGTATTGGTGCTTCGCTCCAAGCCATCGACTTAGTTTCCCTGCATCTGCATCTGATGCACCTTGTAGTCACTCTCGATACTGAGGCGTCTTACAACCGTAAGCCCGTTAGGCCCGAGTAGAAACGTGGTGCCTGTTTCATTGTTCGTCGCCCTATGTCTCACGTCCTTGACTGTGGCCAGTTGAGTCGGAGCAGAAGCGGCGATATCAATCACCTGAACGTCACGTCCGACGGCAGCGACGTACTTATAGGTTTCGCCTGTCACGAGAAGACCGCTCTCTCCCACGGCTTCTGCCTCGTCGAGGTCTGTCACCATCGAGATTATCCGAAACACGGGCCTCCTGGGCTTCCGTAGATCGAGCACGGCCTGCCTGTGACCATCACGAAAATGCACCAGTTCAGCATTGTTGCCGAGAGGGCGAACGAAATCGAAAGCACCGTTCGTTACCAATGCCGTGCTCGTGACCAGCTTGATGCGAGCCGGATCCGTAACATCAAAGACGGAGAGGCGAGCGCCTTGCTGCTGCTCGACATAAAGATATGTGCTTCCTCCATTGTCGGAGTGAAGAAACAGTGAGTTGCCCGGAGCCTGCGCCTGCTCCGGAAGATCACGGGCCTCCATGACTATCAGTTCCTTCGACTTTGAATGGATCTCCGCCTTTGCTGGCGATGTGACGAGAACTTCTGCTGCGACAAATAAGCCGAGTGCGAGTGTGGATTTGAGAATGTTGTTCATTGTGTTCTCCTTTTCAAATCCAGTCTTGATCGCCACAGGCAGCGGTGTCCAAGTAGTAAAAGTGATGCCGTATAAGCAGGGAATTTGTCGAACCTGCATCAGGCGCCAGCCTTATACGGCATAAGAATTTGTGAATTCCGTTGGCGCACGTTTCGTCCTAATGTCGAAACATGACTACAGGGAACGACGCAATCACGACAATCGCGATCATCGGTGGAGGGGTCAGTGGAACCCTCACAGCTTTTCACCTGGTTAGGCAAAGAACGCCGGCGCGGGTGATTCTCATCGACCAGCGCCCGAATTTCGGCCTTGGCCTGGCTTATTCAACTCGGAGTCTTCGCCATCTGCTGAACGTTCCCGCCGGCAAGATCAGCGCTCTGCCCGATGAGCCGGATCACTTCCTCAACTGGCTGCGTGAAAATCATGATCCGGCTGCAACAGAGAAGACCTTTGCTCCGCGAGCGGTCTTTGGACGTTACATCCAATCTCTTCTGGCATCGACGAGCCCGGTTGAACAGGAGATCGCAGCGGTCGTCGATGTCCGCGAGCATGATGGCGGCGGGGCCGTACTCACCTTCGAGAACGGATGCGAGCTGCGGGCGGACCTGATCGTCCTGGCAACCGGAAACTTCGATCCCGCTCCCCTTGCTGGAATTTCAAAAGCCGCCATAGATTCGGGCTTGTATCGCCATAACACATGGAACGCGGCAACGTACGAGGGATTGGATCCCGATGCTCCTGTTGCTCTCATCGGAACAGGCCTGACGGGTGTTGATGTTGTGCTGAGACTGCGCGAACTCGGACACCATGGCAGGATCATTTCCATCTCCCGTCATGGCATCTTCCCGGCGCGTCATGACGAATACGTACCGCTCAATACATCTGCGATTCCACTCGATACACCAGCTACGTGTGCGGCGTATCTTCACGCTCTGCACTCTGTAATTCGCGGAGGTGCGCAGTGGAGGGCTGCCTTCGACAGCCTGCGTGAGACGACCAACGAGCTGTGGCTCCGTCTGCCGATCAAGGAGAAGGAGCGCTTCCGCCGGCACCTGCAGCGCAGGTGGGATGTGGCACGGCATCGCATGGCGCCCCCGATCGCCGATGTCATCGAGTCCGAGCTTCGGAACGACACTCTGGAGATCCGCCGAGGCCATCTTGTCGCAGTGGATGTCTCGGGCGCAGGAGCCTCTATAACTGTTCGCGCACATGGTGAACGTGAGGGCTTGTATGCGGATCGCGTCATCAACTGCACTGGTCCGAGCTTGAATTACGGGCGAGTGCCGTCAACCCTTCTCCAAAACCTGTTCAAAAGAGGACTGGTAACCTCCGGTCCTTTAGGCATTGGATTGCACTGCTCGCAGGATGGAGCAGTGATCGGCGCCGGTGGCGACGCTTCAGACATTATCTTCAACCTTGGCCCGGGCCGCCTGGGTGACCTGCTGGAGTCCATCGCGGTTCCTGAGATCCGCCAGCAGGCTTTTGAGCTTGCCTCTACGCTGGCCGATCGCATAGGGTCACGGGACGTTTCGCGGCAAAGCAAGGAGGCAGAAGTTGCAATACCGGAGCTCTCTGGAGAGTTGGTAGCTGCATGAGCACCGCAACCGTCCTCAACGTCAGAATCACTGAGCGGGCGTTGACATCATGATTGACATCCGCTGTTTTGGCGGTTGTCCTCGGAATTGCCGGCGGCTCGGCGTGTGTCGCAGTGCGGCTCTTTTTCCGACTTCTTCAGTGGGTCTTTACGCAGCAGACGGGAATGTTACCTGCTACGGCGGCAACATAGCCGCCCGCGCGGCGTATTCTGAACCCGATCGTCGGAGAAGCGTTGGCCACGCGCTTGTGCTCTGGCTGATGGGTGCGTCCCTGTATGCGATTGCCAGCCCGGAGCCAGCACTATGAAGAAAGATTTGGACGTTCGAGACTATGGTGATGGAGCGGGCGCCGGTGGTTGGAATTGGGAGGAATAGGCGATGATCGAGAATTTCCGGATTCGAGTATTCAGAGCGGTGGCACAGCATCTGAATTTCAGCCGCGCTGCTGAGGAACTGTTGCTTACCCAGCCTGCGGTCACCCAGCAGATCAAGGCTCTTGAAGATCAGTTCGGCGTACCTCTGTTTGATCGCGGAGGTGGCCATATCGCGCTCACGGCTGGCGGAAAGGCGCTGCTGCCGTTTGCACAGAAAATGAAGGAGCTCTCCGACGACGCCTTTGCAGCGGTAGCGGAAGCATTTGGACAGCACGCCGGTGAACTGTCTCTGGGAGCCTCCCAGACGATCGGTCAGTACCTCCTGCCAACGTTCGTTGCAGGATTTCAGCGGACAAATCCTAAAGTCAGGGTCACGGCTCGCAGCGGGAATACCGATGAGATGCTGGAAGCTCTCGTGGCACGCGAGATTCAACTGGCGCTCATTGAAGGTCCGGAACAGCGGAAAGATCTCCATATAGAAGCGTTTATGGAAGATCACATGGTACTTGTTGTCCCCGCGACCCATGGATGGGCCAATCACGATATTAGCGTAGAGGATCTGAAGAGCGAACCTTTGCTGATGCGCGAATTTGGCTCCGGCTCAAGAAGAGTGGTGGAGCAGGCGCTTGCGAAGTCTGGAGTGAAGGCGAAGGATCTGGCGATCAGCATGGAGCTCGACTCGACCGAAGGCCTGTTGAGCGCGGTCGAAGCCGGCCTCGGAATCACATTCGTCTCGAGGTGGGCGGTCCGAAATCAGCTCTCGCTTGGAACGCTGAAGATCTCTAGAGTGCAGGGGTTGAAGTTGTCGAGACGATTCTCGATGGCATATCCTGCGGGACCGGAACCAACAGGTATCATCGGTATCTTCCGGACATTCCTGCTCTCTCAGGCAAGAGAGATGGCGCCAAAGAGAATAGCCAGAACAAACGCCTCGTAGCTGCTGAGTCGTGCAATCTGAGATTGACAACATCAATTATTGCTATGAATCGGCGTTAAGCCCCAGTCTTATGCGGCATACGAAATTGCGAATTCCGTTGGCGTCAGTTTCGTACTAATGTCGAAACGTGACTACACGGAAAGTACCAATCACGACGATCGGAATCAAGGAGCCGAGAACGTGGGCTACCACAGCCGAAGGCAGCACCCGGATTCCTGTGGCGGCAGCGTGGTCGACCTGGCGTTTACCCCTCCACCGGTCTTCCGCGCTAGATAATGGCGTTCCCTCGCCTTCGCCAGAGACACGTCGGGGTACTTGCCGAACGACATCAGCTTTTCTTTGCCGTGAAGGATGTAGGCCCATTGCCAGAGCTTCCCACCTGACGGAGCTGCCCAAAGATATAGCCCACGTCCGTCGCTCACGCGATACGGTTTATCGCCCGCTGCCGCCTTTTGCCCCCTACGAATCAAAGGATCCGCTAAAAGATGCCCCCATGACGTACAGCTTTTCGAGGACGCTTTCTAGGAGGCGCTTAGAGAACGCGATGTAATCGGCGTAGGTGATGATCTCTGCGATCACATCCACGTCACAATGGCGAAATCTTCTACTCGCTCAAGGAGGTGCAGGTGCTGGCCGAATGCTGGCGCATCCACTACAACACCATCCGTCCACACTCCTCGCTCGGCTACTGATCGCCCGCCCCAGAGACGTGGCACCACGAGATCAAAACAGGGTATGGAGAAGTGGAAAGCAAACTACGCTTCCCACTTCCCCACACCCTCGACGACGGCTACTTGAAATCAAAAGAAGCTGCGCTAAACTAACATCCGAACTGGTACAAAAGATCGGTCAGTGCAACGATTAGGACTCGCCTCGAGGTAGAAACAATTTTGCCGCAATATCTTTGCCACTTTATGAGGTGGGGTGGAACTCGCAGAGGGCTGATAGATGGTGGTATTGGCGTAAAGATTAAGAGTTTGAATCAAGGAGCATTATCGGCTCTACAAGTGCCTGTTCCGTCTGGACTGCCGAGTCACACTTGCACACAGAACCATTTTCGTGCGCTGCTACAACTGGCCACTGACCTCGCCCGAACCGGACAAGACATTCGGCGCGGTTGCTCAATGAACGCTACGGACAGTAATTGCCAAGTGAGATTTCGCTTCACAGGCGATCAGTTGAGATAAGGCGACCCAGCAGACGAGTCTTCGATGCATTCATCGAAAGCTTAGTATTCCTTGAACGTGTTCACTGAAGGTGATGTTCTGCTCATCCTAGAACTTTATAATCAGCCACTCTCGACTTATTCTCGCCATCCCAACTTGGTTGCTTCTTCGGAACTGAGATAAAGAAGATACAGAAAGCCATCTGGTTTTTCAATGTGGCTGATAACGTTACAGACATCAGATCCCTTTGGTAGCAGGGGATTAATGGTTTCGATAAGTTCATATTCGTCTGTAAAGATACGCTCCTGGGTCTTCGCTTGAACGCTGCTGCGGGCTTTCCAGAGTTGGATTCGAGCGGCATAGCGGCAGGCATGACTGACTTCATCGTACGTGCAGCACAGATGAATCAGGTAGCGTCGCCTGCGTGGCCCTGGATCGATTTTCTGTGCGGGTGCGTTCATAGTCGTGCAAAAGTGCGGCATCGCGCGCGAACGATGCGGCAAAGTATCAAGCGGTTATATCGCTGCGCAAGTATGCAGGGGAGATTCGCCCCAAAGGCGTAAAGGGCCATCACCCAGCGTGCCCATGGTGGATTCCAGATAAAGAAAATAGGTAGGCAGCCTAGCATTAGCCAGTGCACTATTTCTGCTCGGCGTGTTTCGATGAGAAATTGTGCAGTGCAAGTGGGATTGCGGTTGAGGAGTGTTTTCTTAGCGAATCCTCCAAGCCAAGGCGCAGCATCGGGGAGCCGGTATTTCCATTTCCGGATGGCAAGCCAATCCCGATACACACACCCATCTTGTTCCCAAGCACGCGGAACGGTGAGCCATGTGTCGTGTGCGAAGATGCGGGACGGGACGCGGAGAGCGATGAAGCCGATGGCGATGTGAAGGATAGGCCAGCCGAGAACGTTTACTGTCCACATCAGCGCGATCATACTTCGCGCCCCCGCCAGACAGTTTTGCGGTGGAGAGCACGGCGCGTGGCGGAGCGGCAGAATACAGCACAGTAGTATGCGAGCGGCAACGGATACAGCAGGCAGGTGAGGAGACGGTAGCTGCCAAGCTGACGTGCGAGCCAGACAAGTTGCAGGCTAAGCAGCAGGTAAACTATGAGCAGGCTCAAATGGCCGTAGTCACGCGGAACGATCAGAAGTAGCGTGGTGGACCAGAGAGCGGAGATCCACACCACGGCTGACGCAAGAACAATGGCGTCTGAGGCTGCGGCTCCGTGGATGAAAGCTTTTGTCCAGCTATCGGTCATCTGGCCTAGACCCCCAGCAAACATGCGCATATGAAGGGTGCCTCGCCCACCGAGGCAGAGGATGCGCGCCCCTGAGGCGCGGATAAGCTTAGCTAGATTCAGATTCTCCAGGACGAAGCCGCGAACGGCAGCGTGACCGCCAACAGCGAAGTAGGTTTCTTTGGAAATGAGGAGGGATTGGCCGAAGAGTCGCGGCTCAGAGACTAAACCGAACCCACCGGCACCCGCAGCCATGAGGACATTAAAAAAGAGCGACAACTGCTCGTATGTTGCGCTCATGGCATGGTAAGGCAACAACGATAAGACCAGGCTTGGATCGCGTTCGGCGAGCCAACGAGCAACGAGACGGTCCAAGCCCCTGTCAACAAAGAATGTATCCGCGTCTAGAAAAAGCAGATGATCGCCGAGCGCGAGCTGGGCTCCCTGATGACACGCCCACGCCTTGCCAATCCACCCTGCGGGCAGGGTAACGGACGTGATAACAGTCGCGCCAAGACTTTGCGCAATAGTGCCAGTGTTATCGGTAGAAGCATCGTCAACGACAAGAATCTCTAATGGCTGCACTACGGATGCCGTGATCGATTGCAGAAGACAAGGAAGATTGTCTTCTTCGTTACGTGCTGGAATGATAATAGAAAGAGTGGTCGCATCGAGTGGCTGAGCGGGCTGGCATACGAGAACGCGTCGGATGAGAAGAAATCCGGCAGGCAGTCCGACAGCGCACAGCAGGGCGGGCACGATCATGGCTTTCCGTTGTCGGTCTGCTCGATAATCATCCGAGCGACGTGTTGGCCGCCAAGTGTGACCATGGGCATACCCGCTCCGGGATTGACGCTGCCGCCAACGAAGAACAGATTGTGAAACTGTGGGCTTTGCTTTGGCGCTTTGAACGCGAAGTTGTGGCGGCGGTCGCAGACAACACCATAAATGGAGCCTCGATTGGAGTTGTAGCGACTCTCGATGTCGAATGGAGTCCAGAAATCCTCGACGACGATGTGTTTGCGTAAATCGGTGAGACCCATACGCTCAAGCTTGTCGAGGCAGAGTTCTTTGAGCGCGATGTAATCTTGGCGAGTGTAGGGCTTGCGTTTATTGATAGACGGGATGTGCGGCAGGATTTTGATGTTGTCGCAGCCGGGCGGTGCCTGCGATGGATCGGTGCGAGTGGGGGCGACGACATAGATGGTTGGGTCGTCCGGCAGTTTCTTGTCGCGAAAGACGCGCCGGAAGTGCTCGTGCAAATTATCCGAGTAGAAGAAGTTATGATGTGCTAGCTGTGGATAGACTCGATCCAGTCCAAGATGCAGAATGATCCCGGAGCAGGATGGTTCGAAGCGGCGTAGCTTCTTCATGGTGGAAGCCGGAGAATTCAGCAACTGCTGCGTTGCAGGAATAACTTCCATATTGGACACAATGTAATCGGCGGCCAATGTGCGAGAGTCCCGATGAGAGTTGCGGACTTGCACGCCGGTGACGGTGTTGCCGGAGTAGTCGATCCGCTGAACCTCATGCTCGAGATGCAACGTCACACCGGTCTCTTCAAGACGTCTGCGGAATGCGTGGCCTAGCTGATACAGACCGCCGGCAACATACCAGAGGCCGAAATCCATCTGGATGGTCGGCATCAGGTTCATGAAGGCGGGCGAGTCGAGTGCACTGGAGCCGACATATTTGATGAAGTATTCGAAGATATCGCGGAGGTAACGATTGCTCAGACGCTTATAAATGCTGCCAGACATCGAGTGCAGATAGTCCAGGTCGCGGGCCTCCCTCCACCCATAAAAGCGGAAGAACTGTGAAAGCGTATCGAGACCATGGCGGAGATAGCCGCGTTCAAGGATTTCATATTGGCGGCGTGAGTAGACGAGGAAGTTCTTGTATTCGTCGAAGACCTGCGGACCTAAATGCTCTAGCTCCGTGCGCATTCTTTCGGGATCTTCCCAGAGGTCGACCACCACGCCATCTTCAAAGAAGTTACGCCATTGCGGATCAACTCGCTGCAGGGTTATATAGTCTTCAAGCCGCTTGCCGTCACCTTCGAAGATGGGACGAAAGATTTGTGGAAGTGTGAAGATCGAGGGTCCAAGATCGAAACTGAATCCTTTGGTTCGCAATTGATTGAGCTTGCCACCAACCTGCGCGTTCTTCTCAATGATGGTGACCTGGAAGCCCTTGCGCGCGAGCATGATCGCAGCGGACATGCCGCCAAGCCCAGCTCCGATGACGATGACACGTTTGTTTCTTTCAGAAGCGCTCATGATGCGTTAACCAGGGTGATGGTAATGGTTTGCGCAGTGTCTCTAAGCCGAAATGACGACTCGCTGAAGTGTGGAGGACCAAGACGCGCCGGCGGGTTGTTCGAGACGCCGACCGGTTCGCGCGGGATACCGATGAGATTGTGATCCAGCTTATGGTTACTGTTGAGGTCTTCGTAAACTGTGACAGCGTAGATGCCCGGTGGGAGTTCGGTATCAATGCGGAGATGCTGGGCGTTAGAGGGGATGGGAAGAAACCCGTGACGGAGTGCCTTGTCGTGGTCACCAGGAAATCCCTTGGATGAAGCAAAGACGAGGTAGGCTAACTCGCCTTGTGCATGCTGCGTGAGATGGACGTCAATGGTGAGATGCGTCTCCGTTTTGGGTTGCGCTGCGAGGATGGTAGGAAGTACCGCACTGGCCAGCAGAGCCAGGAGCAGGCGGCTGAGACGTCCCCGGAGACCGGTGGCTCCGTGTCGAAATTTAATGAGCTTCGCAAGTCGATGCCTGGTGCGGCTATTGAAAGGAAACCAGTTGATTTCGCGAATGCGGCGATCGCTGGCGACCATGACGGTCTTCATATGCGAGAAAGAGTGCAGACCCTCCGGGCCATGATAGCGACCGTATCCGCTCAGACGATTTCCGCCGAATGCAGCATGAGGATTTGCAATGTTGCGAATGACGTCATTGACGCTACAGTTCCCAGCAGAGAGCTGGGCAGCGACGCGACGGGCACGCGCTTGATTGTGAGTCCAGATGCTGCTACTCAGCGCAAAAGGACTCGAGTTAGCAAGGGTGATGGCTTCGGCCTCGTTTCGGAAAGAAGCCACACAGAGCACAGGGCCGAAGGACTCTTCGGTAAGGATGCGAGCGTCAGCGGACACGTCCGTAAGGAGCGTCGGCTGATACACGACCGTAGCACGATCCTGCGGCCAAAGCAGCGTGGCTCCACAAGACAGCGCGTCTTCGACCTGGGAGCGAACATCAGATTGCGCGTCCTCGAACTGCGGGAAGATGTCTGCGTCTGGATCACGATTAACGCGAAGCGTTGCGATGCGATGCTTTAGGCGTGCAAGAAACTCATCATAAATGGACGCTTCAACATAGACACGTTTTATTGCAACGCACACTCGTCCCGCATTGGAAAAAGCGCCGTAAGTGATCCCTTCAACAACTCGGTCTAAATGGCAGTCCGCAAAGACAAGACTTGCATCTTTTCCCCCGAGTTCCAAAATCGTAGGGATGAGGTGCTTCGCAGCGCGTTCTGCAACCTCCTGCCCGTGACGCGTACTGCCAGTGAAGAAGATGCAGTCCGGGCGAGCATCAATTAGGGCTGCGGATTGTTCGGGATTGTCGTATAGCACCTGCACTAGGTTGTCCGGAAAGCTCGCCTCTTCGCAAAGCTTCACGATCAAAGCTGCTGTCTTGGGAGTACGCTCGGAACACTTGAGCACTACCGCATTACCTGCAGCGAGTGCTGTGATGAGCGGAATTACCGATAGCTGAAACGGGTAATTCGAGGGGCCGAATATCAAAGCCACACCCTTCGCCTCGAAGAATGTCTCGAAGCGCGCGCCGCGAAAGAAGAAAAAAGGTTTACCGATGCGGCGCGGACGCAATATGCGCGCGGTATAGGACTCGTAGTAGCGAAGATGCTCCAGAGTGACGAGCACATCACCGGAGAGAGCGTCCAGCAGTGGCTTCGAAGTCTCGCACGCGATGGCATCGGCAATTGATTCGCATTGAACGGCGATCGCGCGGCGCAAGTTTCCCAGAATGGCGCAGCGGCGTGAGACCGTCAGTGCGGCCCACGCTGGTTGCGCAGCACGGGCTTGGGCAAGAATCCGATCTGAGGTTGTAGAGATCATACGAGCGCCGGCTCCAGCGGTTTCGCAACGGGATATGGGACCTCATATTGTTCGCAGATCAGATTCGCAGAGATACGTGCCGACTCAAAGATGGTGGGCAGTCAGCTGCCGGGATGCGTGCCTCCACCTACCAGGTAACAGTTGGAGAACTCTTCGAACTTGTTGTGAGGGCGCAGGTAGAGCATTTGATCCCAGCTGTGCGCCATATTGAAGGTGGCACCCAGGAAGACGGAGTGCTGCTTCTCCCAGCCCTCAGGCGTGAGGATCATCTCCTCACGAATATGTGGGGTCACATCGCCATAGGGCGTTCGTTCGCGCAGGATGCGAAGAACGTACTCGCGACATTGCTGGCTATATTCCTTCCAATTGATGTCGCTTGTGTTGTTGGCCACTGGAGCAAGGACGTAAAGCGCGGAGTGGCCTGCGGGCGCACTGGACGGGTCTGTCTTGCTCGAGTTTCGAATGTAAACCGACATGTCTTCTGAGGTCGAACGACCATGCGAAATGTCTTCCATGTTCTTTTTGTAGTTGTTCGCGAACACGATCGTGTGGTGTTCGACATCCTTATATTCACGATCAAGGCCGAGGTACATCATGAACGTCGAACATGAGAACTTTCGCTTGCGGAGGTTCGATGGCTTGTGGCGACGAAGATCCTTCTCATCGAACAGCATGCTCATGGCATGACCGAAATCGGCGTTGAGTACGACGTCGTCACAGTAGATCTTTTCGCCGCTCGCAAGCTCGACGCCGCAGGCGCGTCGGCCATCAAGAAGAACTCGGGTGACCGCTGTAGAGGTGTGAATCTCAGCGCCCTCTTCGCGGGCAACGTCTGCAAAGGCCTGGCTAATTCGGCAAAGGCCGCCCATGACGTGATACACGCCATGGGCGTGCTCCGTGTACGGGATCATGGTGAAGAGACCAGGGCAATCCCAAGGTGACATCCCAAGATATTTTGACTGGAACGTAAACGCGAGGCGGAGCTCTTCCGAGCGAAAATAGTCGGCAAGCACGTTGTGCAACGAACGTCCTGCGGCAATATGGGGGGCGGCTGCGAGCAGCGTGGGACTGATCAGGCTGGAGAGAGTGCCGTAGGGTTGCTGCAGACACGGATATAGCTTCTCAAACCGAAGGCTCTCGCGCTTCAGGAAGCGATCGAAGCCAGCGCTTTCGCCAGGGAAATGCTTTTCAATCTCCGCCTTCATAGCATCCGGGTCGGAGCGCGTAAGCATTGTCTTGTCGGGGAAATTAAGCGAGTACATCGGATCGAGCCGATGGAATTGCAGGTAGTCGCTCGAGCGGCGGCCTCCTTCAACAAAGAGTTCATCGAGCAAAAACTTCATCATCAGGAACGTCGGCCCCAGATCGAAGCTATACTCGCCAAGGCGGAGTTCTGCATTGCGGCCGCCGATGACATCCTGCTTTTCGAAGACTTGAACCCGGAAACCCCGCTGTGCAAGAAGCATCGCGGTGGCGAGCCCGCCAGGTCCGGCTCCCACGATTGCGACGCGTCTTTTTTTATCTCTTGGATCAAAGCTCATACCCCAACCATATGTTTCCCTGATGAAGTTACGGTGGGAACTGATCTCTCAAAAAGGAATCATTTGCTTCACAAGCAAAGAAATCAGCTTTCGTTGCTGATCCCGTAAACATGTCCAATTTCGCGTCCGCAGCCTGCTCTGCTACATGGAAGATGCCGTAGTGATCACAACTGCGGTGCATGGCGTTTTGGCCAGACTTCGATAGCCATGTTTCTGCATCGAATCGAAGTAGACAGAATCTCCGGCTGAGAGCTGGAACTTTTCAACACCGATCGTCATCTCTAGCTCCCCCTCGATGAGATACAGCAACTCGACACCTGGATGAAAATGCAGTGTGAGTTTGTGCTCAGGCAATGGATGGAAGTGTGCCAGGAAGCCATTAAGCTTCCGCTCGTTAGCTCGGAAGTCCAGGCTTTCGAAGGACCACGAGGTAGAAGTTGATTTCGGATCGGATGGGAATATCTTGCGCTCATTGCGCCGTGAAATGGCCACGACGTGACGCTTTCGCGGATCTGTGAAGAAGTAGTCGAGCCCAACGCCGAAGACCAATGCAATGCGCGTGAGTGTTGGCAAAGTCGGAACGAGTCGGCCGTTCTCGAGACGCGACAACATGGCTGGTGAAAACCCGGAGTGTTCAGCAAGCTGCGCAAGCCCCATGCTCCGGCGTAAGCGCAAAGTGCGCAGCTTGTCGGCAATCGCATAAGGCTGGATCGCCTCTTCTACGGTGGCAGTATCGGTAGCTCTTGGAGTATGTATCTTCCTTTTCAGTGGCTGACGCGTCTTTTTCATATTCCGCCGGTCAATTAACTCTGTTTAGTCTTTCACTAAAACTCAATTGTTTTTGCGTTATTGTCAATATCGGAGCCGCTGTAAACGCATTCTTAGATGCAAGCCAAACTCTAGTCTTGCTGTCGAAGTACTCAGAGGTCACGATTCAGGACATCCAAATACTTTGCATAGAGGAACAGGCGATCCCGCCGTTTGCCGCTGGATTCCTGGAGAATCCCGGCAGCGGCCAGACGCTGAATGGCTGCCGACGCTGTTGGAAAGCTGAGCTTCGATTCGCGGGCAGCGTGCTTGATTGAGAAGATGGGACTTGCCTGGGCAAGCTGATAGATGAGCAGAGCTGATGGGGCGCCACGACCGAACTGCTCGATCTTCTTTTTATCCGCACGGAACAGCCGGTCAATCTCGATAGCGGTCTGCACCGCTTGATTGGCGGTGTCACGCACACCCTGAAGGAAGAAATCGAGCCATTCTTTCCAGCCATCATCCTTGCGGGTCCCGTTGAGCCGGTCGTAGTACATCCGCCTATGTTTCTTGAAGAATAAGCTGAGGTAAAGAACTGGTTCATGCAACATCTGTTTTTCAGTAAGCATGAACGTAATGAGCAGCCTGCCCACTCGTCCATTGCCATCCAGAAACGGGTGGATCGTCTCGAACTGGGCATGGACGAGTCCGGCCCGTATCAGCAGTGGAAGCGAGTTCTCCGCTTTATGGAGAAACGACTCCAAATCTCCGAGGCAATCCATGACGTACTCCGGGGGCGGCGGCACATACGCTGCGTTCCCCGGACGCGATCCGCCAATCCAGTTCTGACTCTTACGAAACTCACCAGGCTGAGCGTGACTCCCTCGTCCCTTCGACAGCAATACCTCGTGGATCTCGCGGATCAAGCGGAGCGATAGCGGGAAGCCGCCGCGTAGTCGCTTGAGTCCGTGATTAAGGGCAGCAACATAGTTCGAGACTTCCTGCACATCATCGAGGGGAACGCCGGGAATCTCGGCGTTCTCATAGAGCAGCAGGTCGGCGAGCGAGGACTGTGTTCCCTCGATCTGAGAGGACAGCACAGCCTCTTTGCGGACATAGGAGTAGAGGAAGAGATTCAGGTCCGGGAAGGCCGAAGTCATCCCGTCCAGCCGACCGACCGCCTGATTCGCCTCGGCCAAGATGCCCTGCAAAGAGGCCAGGTCGACGGTCCGAGCATCGGGAGGTAGAGTGGCTGGAACGAACGCCTGGACTCGTTCACCGGACATGGTGGAGGTCACATAGCGGCTGCGACTGGCGGTCTTAGGCGGTTTGGACATCCCTGAATAACCTTATCCGCTATTAAATCATACGAGGTTATCCTTGAATAGCAGCGGACACTATTAAGGGCACTTTTGGCGACTCAAATGTACGGAAAAGTATGCATCGGACAGGCTATCGAGAGCGCATTGGGAGTGAATTTCGCTTGCACGGCAGAAAGTGGCCTAACACGACAGTCCTTCAATGATGAAGGGTTCTGACGTAGGGGAGTTTCGCTTCTGCGACTGAAGAAGCCGCAAGAGCGCGTTGCGAATTGCAGCCTTTGTCCTCAAATCCAGGAACGTCCTGCTGCTGACCGGAATACCCTCGGCCAGTCCGCCTGCTCTCGTAAGGATGTCCTCAATCAGAGATGCCATAGCTCATCTTGCCGGAACTTTGAGTCTGTGGCATGTTGGGAAAATAGCAAAATATAAGTTTTGCTCGCCTGTCACAGAGGTCAGAACGCTTACAAACTCGGCAGACGAGCAGACGTTATAGCCCGCGTCCAGACAGGAGGCAAGCTGCTGGCAGACCGGAGCCTGTCACGGCTCCTTGGAAAAGACTGGCCGCGAACACTGGATTAACTCAAAGGCTCTTACGGGAATAGCTCTCAAGGCATCCAAGTGGAGCAAGAAGGAGTCTTTCCCATGCCTGCAAGCGAAGAACAAAGTGCGGCCCCATTTGTACCGGAAGGCCGGACACTGCCTGTCTTGCAGGAGGCAGTTCAGCACTGTCGGGGTTGTGATCTCTATCAAAATGCAACGCAGGCTGTGTTCGGAGAACTGGAGACCGGAGCCAGGGCAAAGAAGCCGAAGGTTGCGATCATGATGATCGGCGAGCAGCCGGGCGATCAGGAAGATAGGCAGGGACGACCATTCGTCGGTCCGGCTGGAAAATTACTGGATAAGTGTCTCGAAGAAGCGGACATCGACCGGCGAAAGGTCTATGTCACCAATACGGTCAAGCACTTCCGGTGGGAGCCGCGCGGCAAACTCCGCATTCATAAGAAACCCAGCATGAAAGAGATCCATGCCTGCAGACCGTGGCTGGAGGCCGAATTAGAGGCCGTCCGCCCGGAACTGATCGTTTGCCTCGGAGCGACAGCAGCGCAATCGTTGCTCGGCTCCGGCTTCAAGATCACTCAGTCGCATGGCAAGGTGCAACAGGCCGAAGGCTTTCCTCCGATCATTGCCACCCTGCACCCCTCTGCCATCCTGAGAGCCCGGACAGACGAGGACCGGAAGCGAGATACCAAGAGCTTTATGGATGATCTGCGGCAGGTCACAGATTTCCTGAAGAAATAACTCTTGTAATTTCAACGAAAAATCAAATTTGTGCACTGCGATTGGGGCAGCGCCTCATTGACAGCCTTCATCAACCTAGCGAAGATAAGGCGAAGATACTTTGCTATGCCTTCTGCTGCCACACTTCGCCGTCAGATCGAGGCCAACCTCGCCAACCGAATTCCCTCGGCGTTTACGCCTGCGCAACGAACCATACGCCCGGTTGCGTCTACAGGCATTCAGTCAGTCGATGATCTGCTGGAAGGCGGGCTGCCCCTGGGAGCCATCACTGAAATAGTCGGTCCCGAATGCTCCGGCAGAACCTCCTTCGCGCTCTCCTGTTTGGCCCACATGACGCAGACAGCAAAGGTGTGCGCCTGGATCGATGTGTCCGACACCTTCGACCCGGAGTCGGCCGCAGCAGTGGGCGTGGACCTGTCCCGGCTGCTTTGGGTACGTTGCGGAGTACATACTGCATCCCCGGCAAAACCTTCAGTACAAAACACATTCTCTCTTCCGAAGAAGTACATGGTTGCGCCGCCTACCAAGAAGGGTCTACATGGCGGAGGATTCGGGGAGCACCCGCGCAACGAGGTCAAAGGACTTTCTGATGCTCTGAGTGGCCTGTTGAAACCGGAGATATTTGCTCCACGTTGTGCCGAGCCGCAGCGAAGAGAGCGGCCACAAAAGGAGAGCTTCGAACCGGGCACGCAGAAGATCGCAGTGGAGCGGCGCCGAACGACAGCTTTACCTAGCAAGCCCTGGACACCGATCGAGCAGGCACTTCGTACAACCGATCTGCTTCTACAGGGAGGCGGATTCAGCGCGATCGTCTTTGACCTTGGCGGCATCGCACCTGAGCACGCATCCCGGGTGCCCCTGGCGACATGGTTTCGATATCGTGCCGCTGCCGAGCAGACACAAGCCAGCATTCTGCTTCTCACGCAACACTCTTGCGCAAAGAGTAGCGTGGAGCTTTTATTGCGGTTACAAACGGGCAACACACGTCGTGACGAAACCACAATATTCACCGGCATCGATCATCAGATTGAAGTGGTGCGCCGTCGCTTCTCGCAGGCTCCCACAAACGTCATCCCGCTACGCAAGCCACCGCAACGTGCGACCACAACAAGCTGGCAGAGCCGAACCACATGGGCAGGCCCGCGATGATCGGCCCTTCCGAGTTATACGCGTGTCTCTATGCGAAAGAGTTTCCTGCACAGGCATTGTTACGGCTGAGACCGGAACTACGAGATAAGCCATGCGTGGTCATGGATGGAGAGCCTCCGTTGCAACAGGTCTGTTCGCTTACACGGAAGGCCCGCATACTTGGGCTGTTTCGCGGCATGACACAGGTGGAAGTAGAGACTTTTCCCGCAGTGACCGTGCTGCAACGTTTCCATAAGGAAGAGACTGCGGTACGGTCAGTGCTGCTCGAATGTGCAGGCGGATTTTCTCCACGAGTCGAGGACAAGAGCGAAGATAATGCATTCCTCTGTGTCGTCGACATTGCGGGCACGGGGAGCCTCTTCGGTCCGCCGGAAGCGTTGGCCCATAATCTGCTTACTCGTGTCCGATCCCTCGGCATGACGGCTTACATAGCCGTCAGCCATAATTTTTACGCGGCAATTTCCCTTGCCAAAGGGCTGCCTCCCCGAACGCCGGTACGTATCGTACCCATAGAAGAAGAAGCAGCAGCACTCGCATCTCTCCCGCTCGCGGTCCTCGATATGACCGAAGAACAGGCAGATACTTTCGGCCTTTGGGGTATCCGTACTTTGGGAATGCTGGCAGCTCTGCCCGAGAAAGAACTGATCGCCAGAATGGGACAATCGGGCAGGAGCCTGCGTCAACTGGCAAGCGGAAAGATGCCACACCTGTTTCATCCTGTAGAGCAGGCATTCGCCCTGAACGAGCAAATGGAATTGGACTCACCTGTCGAGGACCGCAAGGCGCTTCTCTTCGTTGTGAACGTCATGCTCGAACAGTTGATTCTCCGTGCAAAAGCTCGTGTACTTGCTCTGGCGTCCGTCAGCATCACACTGAATCTCGAAGGCGGCGCGACACATGCACGAACGATCCGGCCCTCTCTGCCGACCAATGAGAAGCAGATATGGATCAAGCTTCTCCACCTCGATCTCGAAGCACACCCACCCCAGGCCACTATTCTTACTCTGACCTTAGAGGCAGAGCCAGGGAACACGAGCAAGGTGCAGTTGGGATTGTTCTCTCCGCAGTTGCCGGAACCGTCGCGGCTCGACATCACGCTGGCACGGATTCGCGGCATTGTCGGTGACGAGAACGTTGGACGCCCTGTCCTCAAAGACACCTACCAGCCAGGTGAATTCAGCATGGGGCCGTTCACTGTTCCTTCAGGCGCATCGTCAATAATCCCGTCCAGTCAATCCCGATCCGCCATGCGGAAGCTGCGCCCGGCTGATCCCGTCACGGTCACGGTAAAAGGGCAACGCCCCACGGCGTTCTACTTTCGACAAAAACATTACGTAGTCGAGCATATCTATGGCCCCTGGCTGGTAAGCGGCGATTGGTGGCAACCCTCCCTATGGGTCTTTGAGCAGTGGGACCTGGTAGCACGCGCTCAGGACAGCACCTTGTTGTGCTGCTGCCTGGCGCGCAATCGCATCCAGGATTGTTGGCAGATGGCGGGGTTGTATGACTGAACAATATGTAGAGATGCACGCTGCCAGCGCCTTTAGTTTCCTCGATGGGGCATCGCTTCCTGAACAGCTCATCGAACGTGCCGTCGAGCTGGAGATGCCAGCAATGGCGCTTCTCGACCGCAATGGAATCTATGGTTCTGCCCGCTTTCATACCAGTGCGAAGAGAAATGGCATTCGCGCACACGTCGGCGCGGAGGTCGCTGTTGAGAGCTTCGGCTCTCGCCTCGCACCTCCTGCGTGGGTGCCGCATCAACACAAGCCGGAGCCGCCGCGCCTTTCCCTGCTGTGTGAATCGCGGGAAGGCTATCAGAACCTCTGCCGGCTCATCACGCAGTTCAAGATGCGCGAGACCACCAAGTGTGAAGGAACCGCGACCTTCCACGACTTAGAGCAGTACGCATCCGGCCTGGTATGTTTCACAGGCGGTGAGGAGGGGCCATTGGCCGTCGCGTTGATGCGTGGTGGAGAGGGGGCCGGACGCGAAGCCGTCGAGCGGCTGACGCGTATCTTTGGCTGCGGCAATGTCTACGTCGAGTTGCAACGCCATCGTGAACGCGAGCAGGAGTGGCGTAATCAGGCCGCGCTCCGCATTGCCCGATCTCTCAAGCTCCCGGTAATCGCTACGAATGGTATCCGTTATGCAGTCTCATATGACCGCGAGATTCAGGATTTGTTTACCGCGATTCGCAACCACGTCGAGTTGGATCAGGCAGGACGATTGCTTACTTTTAATAGCCAACGACATCTGCGCTCGGCGCGGGAGATGGCCGCGCTTTTCCGTGACGTTCCAGGAGCAGTTGAAAGCACCGTAGATCTCTCCTCGCGACTCAAGTTCGAGCTGAGTGACTTGGGCTATGAGTTCCCGCGCTATCCGGTGCCAGATGGGGAGACGATGGACAGCTTTCTTGGCAAGCGCGTCATCGAAGGAGTGGCGCGAAGATATGGGCCCAAGAATAATCGCGACCTTTTAGAACGAGCCAAGAAACAGGTCGAACACGAGCTTGCGCTCATCGCAAAGCTTGGCTTCGCCGGATATTTTTTGATCGTCTGGGACATCGTCCAATATTGCAAACGCAATGACATCCTTATTCAAGGCCGAGGCAGCGCGGCTAATTCTGCTGTCTGCTATGTCCTCGAGATTACCGCTGTAGATCCCGTCGGTATGGACTTACTATTTGAACGCTTCCTGAGCGAAAGCCGAGGCGAATGGCCGGACATCGACCTCGATCTTCCTTCTGAAGAAAAGCGTGAGCAAGCGATCCAGTACGTCTACAAGCGATATGGCGAACTCGGTGCCGCAATGACAGCCAATGTCGTCACCTATCGTCAAAAGTCAGCTGCGCGAGAAGTCGGCAAAGCATTGGGATTCGATGAAGAGTCCTTGGGCCGTTTGTCGAGTCTTGCGGGTCAGTGGGAGTGGCGCGGCAAGACAGACACGATGGCGCATTCGTTCCAGCACGCTGGCTTCGACATACGACAGCCGCGCATTGCCAAGTACCTTGAACTCTCCATGCGTATCCAGGATTTACCCCGCAACCTTGGCCAGCACTCCGGGGGCATGGTGATCTGCAAGGGACGGCTCAATGGCATCGTTCCGCTGGAACGTGCATCTATGCCAGGCCGCACTGTCGTTCAATGGGACAAAGAAGATTGCGCCGATCTTGGCATTATCAAGGTTGATCTTCTTGGGCTTGGCATGATGGCCGTGCTTAAGGATTGCCTTGAACTGATTCCTGAACACTATGGAGACATGGTGGATCTCGCTCAGTTGCCGGAAGATAAAGAAGTCTATCTAGTAATCCAACGTGCCGACACGATTGGTATGTTTCAGATCGAGAGCCGTGCCCAGATGGCCTCGTTGCCCAGGACCTCCCCGGACTGTCTCTATCTGGTCGGTGTCAATATCGGCATGGTGAGACCGGGTCCCATACATGGAGATATGGTGCATCCATACATGCGGCGCCGACAAAAGAAAGAGCCTGTTACCTATCCACATCCATTGCTCGAGCCGGTACTAAAACGCACTCTGGGAATACCTCTCTTTCAAGAGCAGCTACTGCGTATGGCTATGATAGTCGCGAACTTTTCAGGCGCAGAGGCAGATGAACTGCGTCGTGCCGTTGGGATGCGACGGTCATGGGACCGAATGAAGGATCTGGAGGGAAAACTCCGTGATGGCATGACTGCGAATGGAATCGATATCAGAACCCAGAACACCATCGTCAAGAACATCAGTTCGTTTGCCTTATATGGATTTCCCGAGTCGCATGCACTGAGCTTTGCTCTGATAGCCTACGCGTCGGCATACTTTAAAGTGAAATACCTGGCCGCATTTACCTGCGCCATTCTCAATAACCAGCCGATGGGCTTTTATTCCCCGGCCGTATTGGTCAAAGACGCACAACGTCATGGCCTGCGTGTAAAACCGATCGACGTTCAGGCTTCCGACTGGCCCTGCACCATCGAGCACGAGCCGGACGGATCGCTTTCGTTACGGATGGGCCTCGGTTATGCAAAGCGCCTACGGAAACAATCGGCAGAGGCGCTTGTGGCATCCCGCACAAATGGTGGTCCCTTTCGTTCAACGGAAGATCTTGCTCTTCGTGTTCCAGCACTCGACAGGAAGGAACTCGCACAACTGGCCCGCATAGGAGCTTTGAATAAGCTTGACGGCGTGACTCATCGTCGAGATGCTCTCTGGCAGGTAGAGCGTGCCGGCAAGATGGAGGGACCGCTGTTCAGGCAACGGAGCGAATGGCTGAACGAGGATTCAGAGACATTCCCCCTGCAACAAATGACCGTTGAAGAACGTCTCGTTTCAGACTACGCAGGCACCGGATTAACGACCGACATGCACCCGATGTATCGTCGACGTCCAGAGCTGCGTCGCCAGGGCATACGGACAGCCGAGGAATTGCGGCATTGCAGAGACGGGGAGTTTGTCCGTACCGCTGGTTGTGTCATCGCACGGCAGCGCCCCGGTACAGCCAAAGGGTTCATCTTCATCTCAATGGAAGACGAAACCGGCATCGCCAACGTCATCATTACCCCCGACCTTTACGACCGAAACCGGCTCGTGGTTACACGCAGTAAGTTTCTACTTGTCGAAGGCTCGCTCCAGAACCAGGACAATGTGATCCACGTCAAAGCGATGCGCCTGACAGCGCTCTCGGATTGCGCGCTAGAAGTATGGTCGCATGATTTCCATTAGTGTTTATCCGTTACCATCCGCGAGAGAGATAATTCATGATGCCGAAAGATCCCTATTAAGCTGTTTGCCAGTCGATATGAAACGGTTTCCCCAATCCGATGACGCACCAACTCCACGACTCGGTCTGCCCTTCGTGATCGCACGCAAGCGCTCGCACCTGTTTGCCAGCCGATCCAGTGCTTCAAAGGAATAAGAGCTTCCACGATTTATGACTCATCCTGTGCCCGTCTTTTTCGTCATCACAGTCCTCATGAAGGAGCGGGCCCTGCGCAGAGGCACACTGCACGCACGCGAAGCGGCGATCAGCCCTCACCGCACCTCAACCTCAACTGCTATGATTTGGAGCCAAAGGAGAATCGCATGCGCATCGCAGGAATTGCTTTCATTGGGGCTGAACTCGCTTTATCAGCGACTCTCGCCTTCGCCCAGACTGATCAAACGTTTACAGGAACCGTTTCCGACTCCATGTGTGGCAAGAAGCACATGATGCAGGGCGAGAGTGCCGCACAATGCACGCGCGAGTGCGTCAAGTCCGGATCGGACTATGCGCTCGTAGTCGGAGATAAGGTCTACACCCTCAAAGGGGACAAGACCGACTTCGACAAATTTGCCGGAGCGAATGTTGTAGTGAAAGGCAAGCCCAGCGCGAACGTGATCACCGTCGAATCCATCAAGCCTGCGATGTAGCTGCTGGCAACGCACAGGGCTGACCGGCCAAAGACAATCTCTACAGCACATGCCCTTCAGTACGCCGGTGATACACTTTACACTGGAGTGCCAGAGGGTCAAGCCAGCGCGTTCGCGCAAAATTGAGCCGCCCTCAAGTCATTATCCGCTAAGAGGTCTCAAGTCTTCCAATGCTCTATCTCGTCGCTTTCCTCCACATTATCGTGTCGCTCTTCATCGTTGGTGTCGTGTTGCTTCAGCAGGGAAAATCCGCCGATCTGGCCGGTGCCTTCGGCGGCCAGGGTTCACAGACTGCCTTTGGGCCGCGCGGTGCAGCGAGTCTCCTCACAAAAATGACGACCTACGCCGCCATCGTCTTTATGCTCACCTCGATCGGACTCACCGTCCTGCTGTCCCACTCCAGCGCCGACCGCTCCGTTCTCTCGGGAACAACCCATCAAACCAGCCATACTGCTCCAAAAAAATAGCCTCTTGACCCTTCTGTAAGCGCACCCTGGCAGCCCGCGAATTTTCAGGGAAAGCAGTTGTGCGAATCGGCTTACCGACCCGGCCTCCCGCACCCGCCATAAGCTCTGTGCCTCACATCGCCCACACATGATTCACGAAATCCTCACCGTCGGCCCCCTCCAGTGCAACTGCTCCATCCTCGGCGACGAGATCACCCGCGAAGCCATCGTCATAGACCCCGGCGACGAGATCTCGCGAATCATGGCTTTGCTGCGGCAGCACTCCCTCACCGTCAAACACATCCTCATCACTCATGCCCACATTGACCACATCGCCGGCGCCGCAAAACTCAAGCAACTCACCGGCGCACCGATCCTCTACAACCAGAACGATCTCCCCCTCGTCAGCATGATGGATATTCAGGCCTCCTGGCTTGGCATCGGCACCCCCGACGTGCCGCCGCCGGACGATACTCTCGACGATGGCAAACTCATCTCGATCGGCGCCGACCCCGGCCTCGATCGAAACGGCATCACTGGCTCCATCCTCCATACCCCAGGTCACACCGAAGGCAGCGTCTGCCTCTACCTCCCGGATCAATCGCTCCTCATCGCTGGCGACACCCTCTTTCACGGCTCGGTAGGCCGTACCGACCTCCCCGGCGGCAATGGGCGCAAGCTCATCAACTCGATCCACGAGCGCCTCATGCCCCTTCCCGACGGGGTGACTGTCATCCCGGGCCATGGGCGGCGAACGAACATCGGACACGAGCGTGAATCAAATCCATTCCTTCAATAGACATAGAATGTGGGACTTGCATAAGTAAGCAAATCCAACACGTTACACGCATCACATGAACTAGTAACTGTCTTGGTTCAACTGCAGGCAACACTGCACAAGGTGTAACTCCACCGAAGACGCAATCATCTGTCCGTTTCGTCCAGTCTCCTGATTAGCGCCACACCTTCGGCAAATTCCTCCGTACGCCCAATCAGGCTGACCACGATTCTTCCCGGCTCACCGATCCCGTAGAAAGAACCGGGATGCACGACCACACCAGCCTCCGCCAACAGTTCACCTGCGATGTCTCCCCTGCCGCCCCGCAGCGGCAGACGCACAATCGCGCTCCAACCCGCCTCCGTCCGTAGAACCTCAAGGGCCGCCTTACGCGCCAATCCAAGGTTCTCCCTCACCCGAGCCCGAATCTGCCGTTGAATCCCGTGCCGCCCCAGGAGCCATATCGGCAGCGCCAGTTGGACAGGAGCACTCATCGACAGAAAGGTATCCGCCACAACCTCCAATCGCCCCATCGCCTCCAGTCTCACCTCATCCGGACCAAACCCGGCGATCCATGCGACCTTCATCTGCGGCAGCCCGGCCACCTTGCTCATTCCGCTAAGCACAAAGGTCAACACCGCATGAGATCCGGTCGCAAAGCTTTCCAGCCTCGCGTCGCCTCCTTCACCGCCGACCGGGTAATCCAGAAATACCTCATCCACAATCAGCGCCAGACCATTCCGAGCGCAGATCTCCTCCAACTTCTGCCGCTCCGCCGCGCCAGTGACATGCCCCGTCGGATTATTCGGATGGACCACGACAATCGCCTTGGTCCGCGGCCCAATCCGCCGCTCCAACTCGGCAAAGTCGATCCACCATCCAAAGTCATAGAACAGCGGGTACGACCGCAGCCGCACATCTTGCAGATCTGCCAGGAAGTCGAACAGCGGATAACTCGGCTGCGCCACCAGCACCTCATCCCCCGCATCGCACAGCAGGCGAAAGAGGTATCCATAGCCCTCGCTCGTACTCGTCGTCAGCACCACATGATCGGGGTCGACTTCAGCCGAATGATCCGCATAGTACCCCGCCACCGCCTCCCGGGCCGACCGCATCCCGCGTGGGTCGGGGTCATACGTCATTGCGCCCGCACCTCCCAGCGGCGCTAGGATCGTCTCCGCATCATAAGTAAACCCGCACATCGTAGGATTCGATATCGTCAGGTCGATCAGCGGCCGCCCGGTCGCCCGCGCCCGGCGGATCGCAGCCGCAAATCCGCTCTCCCCCACATCCCATCCCGTCCGCAACGAAAACCGCAAGCCCACCAAACCATGCTAATGCGGAGCTTGCCATGACACCGCAAAAACATAATGCGCTCTCATCCGAAGGGCATCGCCAACACGTTTCACCAGCGAAATTCAACTCTGGATTGAGTTTAAATGCTTAAGATTGCTGACAATCAGAGCTGCCGCACATTGACGTCAGCGGACACGGCGGTCGCCATGTTCCCTTACAATGAGCACTCACCTATGATCCCAATCAAGGCAGTTCTCTTCGACTACGGCATGGTCCTCTCCGGCCCACCCGATCCTGACGCATGGGACCATATGCGCTCCATCACTGGCCTCTCCGAAGACCTCTTCCACACAGTCTACTGGGCGCATCGTCACGCCTATGACCGTGGCGACCTCGACGCCGAGACATTCTGGAACCAGGCCGTCTCTGCAACCAAGGCCCTCCTCACACCTGATCAGCTCTCCGCCCTCGTCGCAGCCGACGTCGACTACTGGAGCACCCTGAATCACCCCATGCTCGCCTGGGTCGAGCGTCTCCAGGGCGCCGGCTTCCCTACCGGCATCCTCTCCAACATGCCCGCCCCCATGGAGACCGGCCTCCGCGCCCGTCACCGCTGGATTGATGCCTTCAATCACCACACCTGGTCCCACGCCGTGAACCTCGCCAAACCGGAGGCCGCTATCTACCTCCACGCCGCCCAGGGGCTTGGCCTCCCAACCGCCAACATCCTCTTCCTCGATGACAAAGCTGAAAACATCGAAGCAGCACGTGCCACAGGCATGCAAGCCATCCTCTACACCGACTTCCCGGCCCTCGAACGCGAGATGACCGCCCGTGGGATCGGCGATCTCCTACAATTTCAGAGGACTACGGCTTCCCTGAACGCGAAAATATAGTACCCCGTAGGCGACTGTCGCATCTTCATACGTCAACCACTTCAACCACATGGACAGTGAAGGCAAGGCTGCACTGCGCGAAGCCCGCAGCCAATAACCATGAACCGACCGCCCACTCTCTGACATCTCGCTGCCGGTCTGTGGAGAGCCCTGATTATTCTCGCCCACCCCGCTCTCAATGGTCAGACGACCGGACCCCAGCCTCCTTCGAGCCGCTCTACTCTTCTTCCGGCGTTGCCGCCACACCCTGGAAAACATGCTCGGAACAATTCTGTTCGTCCTCTGCACTCTTTGGCTGAACGGCTGCGGGGTCAACGTCGCCAAGGCCAACCTGCTCTACACTGCCGCCGGAACCTATCAGTATCAGGTCACCGCCACCTCGACCACGGGTATCGAGCAAACTCAGAACGTGACCCTCACCCTGATTGTCACTGCCCACTGAAATCTTTCCACTCTTTCTGTGTCCCATGACAAGACATCGAAGCGCCAAATACTATCGGCATCCCACGTCTTGGCTGCGCAACCTTGGTGTCAGTTGACCCAAAATGCTGCATAACACCATCCAACTGCCTTAAACTACACTCAATGGCACCCAATCCTCGCACCCGCCTGGCTGTCGCACTCGACTTTCCGAACGCAACCGAGGCCCTGGCCTTCGTCGACCGCCTCGAACAAACCTGCCAGTGGCTCAAAGTCGGCATGGAGCTCTACTACGCCGCCGGCAACTCGCTTATCCACGAACTGCGCAACCGCGGCTTCGATGTCTTTCTCGACCTCAAGCTCCACGACATTCCAAACACCGTAGCGGGCGCCGTCCGGTCCGCCACCCGCACCGGAGCTTCCCTGCTCACCGTACATGCCAGCGGAGGTCCCGCGATGCTCGCTGCTGCGGCCGAAGCCGCCCAGACGCCCGGCTCGCCCCGGCTACTCGCTGTAACTGTTCTCACCAGCATGGACGCGCATCAACTGCATGAGATCGGCATCTCCAGCACCTCAGCCGAACAGGTTCTCCGCCTCGCCAGACTCGCCAAATCCTCCGGCATCGATGGAATGGTTTGCTCCGCCGAAGAGGTGTCGCTCCTGCGTAACGAACTCGGACCTGAGGCTCTACTCGTCGTACCCGGCATCCGCCCGGCAGGCACGGCCATCGGCGATCAGAAGCGCATCGCCACCCCCACCGCCGCTATCGTCCAGGGAGCGTCCATGCTCGTCGTCGGGCGCCCCATCACTCAGTCCCCCGACCCCGCCGCAGCAACAAGCGCCATCCTGCACGAGATCGAGCAAGCCGATCAAACGGGACGCTGAGCGTGTGTCGTATCCACAACGTTCCGCACACCGCAGGAAAGCTTCCGGTCACTACTTCAAATGCGTTTCGGTCACTTGCCTCGAGCTTCCCCCGTGGGTCACTTCCATATCGCTCAGCCGGAGCGTCAGCGACTTCGCCCCACCCCCGCCACGCATGAACTCGCTCAACTCCAACTGCGTCACATCAAATCCACACTCCGCCAACCGTCGGCTCAGATCGCTCTCCACTTTGCTCATCAGGATATTCCGTCCTACGTTGATGACATTGCAGGCAAATTGCGTCGCCTCGAGTTCGCTCACCACGATCCGCTTCTCCGCTGGATAAACCGCCTCGATCTTCTCCAGCGACTCCGCATCAAACGCCTGCGGAAAGTACATCAGGTAGCCCCCGTCGAGCGGTGCGAAGCACAGATCGAGATGGTAGAACCGTGGGTCGGTCAAATGCAGCGAAGTGACAGGGACATGCCAGGCATCCGCCACATGCCGATGACTATGCCGGCAGGTGCGAACGCCATGCGCAGCCCAAAGATGGCTGCCGTTTGCATCGAAGATCCCATCGCCTTCGCCCTCGAAGGACGTCTCCCGTGGCGTATCCCAGACCAGAAAACCCGCCTCCTGAAACCACTGTCGCAGGTGCGCCTCTTCAGTCTGCCGCTGCGGATGCGCGAAGCTTGAGATCGCTGCCAACCCATGATGAACCAGCGCCGCATGAGCCACGAACACCATATCCGGCGAACCCTTCCGCGCATGCAGCAGCCGCACATCGGCGACGCGCAGCAGTTGCTGGTAGAGCCACTTCCACTGCAGGAAAGCCTTGTCCCGAGAAGGCTGATGTAGATTTCCCGCCATCCACGGGTTGATCACGTAATCCACGTCATACCACTCTGGAGGACACATCAGATAGGTCGGCCGGCGAAAGAGTGGAGAGGAAGAAAAATTCGCTGCAGAGATTGCTGGTGAAGGGGTAATCATAAAAACGAGGTTTCCTGCTTTCCAGGGTAGAGTCTGCCCCTCGCAGGTAGCGATCGTCAAGAGTCCAGCCACAAATTCGTTGTACAACTTTGGTGCGCGGTTCCCGGAAAAGGGTGTGCAGAAAACCTCGCCAGACACGACAAGAGCCCCAGGTCGGGGCTCCTTGACGTACTTTGCGTTCCGCAGAAACTAAAGCTTTTCGAAGAAATCACAAGCCGAGCAGGAGATGTAAACTCCACCAGGTATGCCGCGCTCGCGGTCTTTCACCCGCTTCACGATGCGAGTTGGTTTGGAGCACTTCGGACAGTCCGTGCTCTTGTTCGTATCCATGACCTTCTTACGGTCGCCTGTCTTGGCAATCTTCGCCATTATGCATGTTCTCCCTGAACTGATGTCGCTGCCGATGCAGATAGTGCCGCAAAATCTCTCTCCCCGCGCTGACGACTAAGATCAAGCCGTCGCGGGCACAGAAGAACCGTCCACCTTAGCTTCTCTTTATGGTCCGGGACACACCACAGCCATTGCGAAGAAAAAGGTCGTCTGCGGCTCTGCCACTAGTTTACACGACCGAACCGTCAGAGAAGAGGCTGAGCCCCCGCCGCCGAACCAGAAGACAACCGTGAAAAGTTCGTTGGAGGCGCCGGTGGACTCGGTGCCGGCGAACTTGCCGGCTTCGTACCGTCAGGAAACTGGACCTTGTTCACTCCGTTGGTCGGTGGCGCAGGTTCCCCGGGCAACCGGAGAGTCGGCGGAGGAGCCGTCGCGCCGCCCTCTTCTCCACCCGGATTCTTGTCCCCCAGCGCGACCTCTCGTGTCGGGACCGGTGGACTGAATCCGCCCATCTCATCCTTGTCGTGAATCTCTAGCGGCTTACCCAGTACCGCAATCTCAATCCGGACAACACGATCTCCTGCGAAGCGCACGAATCGGACCGTCTGCGGCACATGCCCATAGATCCAGTCTTCATAGTGGGCTCCATCTCCTCCCGGCTCGTCGCGAATCTTGTTCTCCGGCGCGCCCAATGCAGCCAGCACCATACGACGATTCATCCCCACCAGCACCTCATGAGCAGCGATCGACTCCTTCAGCACCGGCGGCAGCGTCTCAGAGTAGGCCACCTCAGATGTCTTCGCCCGAAAATCAACAAGCGGCGCCAGCAGAGCTTTCACCTCTGGCGCTGAGACCTCAGGCACCTGTCCTTCAAACACCAGAGTTACCCGCGTCCCGCTGGCCCGGTCCTCAGGATTGTCGACAACAGGAGCATCGTTAATTGACACATGACGCAGAAAGCGATGCTTCAAATACGGTCCGCCATTGAAGTCCATAACAATGCGGTCGTCTCTGACCGAAATTGACGTAATCAAAAGCCGGTCGCCCGCTGCGGCAGCCTGCCCCTTCTGGTAGATCAGCTTCCGATACTCCACCGGTCCCGGGGCAAGTGAGCCATTTGCCTGCAAGGTCACGGCCGTGCTGACAGGAAGCGCTCGATGGGCAAATCCCTGCTCCGCTTCAAGATTACGCACCAGCTCCCGACGTCCTCGCTCGGTCATCTTTCCGTCCGGCAGGACCAGTCGCGTCGGCGTAAAGTCGGTCGCTATATCCGCGGTGGCGGACTTTTCACCAACCACAAACACCTGAGCATAGGTCGTCGCCAGCGAAAGCAAAACGGCACCCAGGGCGAGAACGGAGGAAAGTTGTTTGAGTGCCATAAGAGCACCTCAGAATGTACAACAGATTGCGCTTTAAACTGGCTGGTTGACAAGAGCCAAATGGAGCGCTTTCGACTGGACCAAAACAAGACTTCGAGCAAGTCTCGCCCCACTGGAGCTATGACTCGGATTCGTCGGTGGCCGAGCGGCTTTGAGGGGTTGACGGCAGAATCTGGACCAGGGCCGGCGCAGCCTGCGCGCTCTGCTGTTGCTCCATCGCGCTATGCGCGGCAGGCGGGGCAACCTCGGTGGGGTACCCTGCGGCTACGATCGGCCTGAACGTGTACTCCCATGCAAAATCGCGAGTTACCCGCACCAGAAGACCGATCCCTATAATCAACACCACTGCGGTAAGGACCGCACCCTCAGGGCCGTAATCCCCGCCGGTCAGCCAGAGATAGCCGAACGTCCTGGTCTGCACCACACTCGAGAAGTTTTCGGTCCCGCTGATCGGAAGCCCGAACAGCACACCGATGCTCGCATTCCAGGCAAAGTGCAGCCCCCAGGGCAGCCACAGCCCATGGGTCCGGAGCCATCCGATCGACAGCAGCAACCCAGCAAGCACAGTGACCATGACACTCGTCCACGTCGCGTAGGGATTGAGCGCGTGTCCCAGCCCGAACAGCAGCGATAGCAAAATCGTCGCCTTCGCAGGTCCGATGGACTGGATCAGACGGCGGTAGGGATAGCCGCGAAACGCCACCTCCTCAGTCAACGCTGCGACTCCAAGCGTGACTACGTTCAACACAAGCAACTCGAAGGCCCGCGGCTGCGGCCAGACATTCACATACATCGCACCGGAAATCGCCAGCGGAAGCACCGCAAGCACCACCAGCCCCCAACCCAGCGCTGCGCCGATTCCCCACTCCCGTGCCGCCGTAGCTCGTTGGGGAAGCCCCGCCACTTCCCGCCACGACGACCGGGGGCCAGCGATCGACTGCAACATCGAAAACCCAACCACCAGAAGAAACAGAAGAAACAGAGCGCTCAGCAGAGGCTTCGCCGCATGCATCCCGAGATGGTCCGCAAACCCCTGCGCTGCCCGCCCCGCCAGCGCACTCGAGCAGAAAAACCACGCCGCCGACGTGACGAACAGTGCAAGCTGCAACGTCCGGTCGAAGCGAACTGTGGGTTTCGGATCAAACGCCGGCAACGAAATTGACTCCAGAGATGCTCGGTGAGCCGCTAAGCGGTCGTATAGAACTGCCCAATGTTGCGAAACTTCAAATATCGTCGCTCGAGCAGTTCGTCGATGGGGCTGACACGAAGACGCGCCAGATTCTCCCGGAGCTTCGCGTCAACCAGCTTCATGGACGCAGCCGGATCGTTGTGTGTACCCCCGGCGGGCTCCACGAGCACCTCATCGACGCATCCCAGCCGCTTGACGTCCACCGCCGTGTACTTCAACGCTGCCGCGGCCTGCTGTTTCTTTGCCGCATCCTTCCACATGATCGACGCGCCGCCCTCGGGCGAAATCACCGAGTAGATCGCGTTCTCAAGCATCAGCACACGGTCCGCCACCGCCAGCGCCAGCGCTCCGCCTGAACCACCTTCGCCGGTGATCGTCGCAATCGTAGGCACACGGAGCCGCGACATCTCCAGCAGGTTCCGCGCAATCGCCTCCGCCTGCCCGCGCTCCTCCGCGCCGATGCCCGGATACGCCCCCGCCAGATCCATAAACGTAAACACCGGCCGCTCGAACTTTTCCGCAATCTTCATCGCGCGAAGCGCCTTGCGATACCCCTCAGGGTCCGGGCTGCCGAACTTGCGCGCCACACGTTCCTTCAGCGTGCGTCCCTTCTTGTTGCCGATCACCATCACCGGCTCGCCATGAAAAATCGCCATCCCGCAACTCATCGCCGCATCGTCGCCAAATGCGCGGTCGCCATGAATCTCGCTGAAGTCGGTGAATAATGCTTCGATGAAGTCCATCGGATATGGGCGTTGCGGATGCCGCGCCAGCTCCGTCCTGATCCAAGCCTCGGGAACCGGAGCCACTGCGGCGTGGCCGTGTGCTGGTCTTCCTGTTTCGTGTTCTGCCATAGTCGCTTTACGTCGGCCCTGCACCTCGATTGTATGGCATCTCAGCCTGTAGTACGGCCGACGATCGTGCAGTTGCTATTCTTCTTGTCCTCCCCGCATCGGATCTGCTGGCGTTTCTGTTTCGATGGGCCGTCCCTAGTCCATCACCCGTACACCACCCCGCCCAACCAGCTCCTCCACCTGATCAATAAACAGCCGATCCGCCGCCACCAGCACATCGTGCGGCTCGAGCACCGCGCAGAACTCCCCCGGCTCCTCCAGATCAAGCAGCAGCTTGCCCTTTCCCGGCGCCCCCAGCAGAATCGCATGAAGCTTCTCAAGCAGCGCCTCGTCCGGATTGTGTAGCGGCACCTTGATCCGCAGTGAATCCGGCAACTTGATCTTCACATCCTCAAGCGCCTGAATGCTCGACACCGCCAGCTTCGGTGCCGAGTCTTCCTCCCCGCGCAGCACCCCCCGCACCACCACCGGCACATCGATCTTCAGCCTCTCCGCCAGCTTCTCGTACGACTGAGGAAACGCAATCAGCTCAATCTTGCCAACTGTATCTTCCAAAGTTGCCTGCGCATACATCTCCCCGGACCGCTTCGACTTCGCCACCTTCAGCCCGGTAATCACTCCCGCAATCGAGATCTCGTTCTGCGGCTCCTCATTCCTCCCACGCCGAAACGTCTGCGGCTCCGGCTTCATCTCGCAAGCCGTCGCCGTATCCACCACCTTCATGTTCCGCAGCTTCTCGCGATATTTGTCCATCGGATGACCGGAGACGAAAAATCCCAGCACCTCCTTCTCATGCTGCAGCCGCGTGTGTTCATCCCACTCCGGCAC
>Ga0080006_1150364_pt1 | contig 86959 bp, 88 predicted proteins | sample RS3BMetagenome_FD_69209 | JGI IMG/M metagenome (GOLD analysis project Ga0080006, IMG submission 69209) | Ferric oxide microbial mat and aquatic microbial communities from Rainbow Spring, Yellowstone National Park, USA - RS3B (SPADES... ... | reverse complement strand
GCCCCGGGCGGGCCCAGAAGCCCATGAAGCGCGCCGAACCCCCTCCCGCGCCCGCGGGCCCCGCCGCCGGCGGGAAGAGCGCAGGAAGCGGCCCGCGGCCGCCCGGCGTCCCCCCCGCCTGCCGCAGGATGTCGACCGCCACGGCGGCGGCCCGCGCCAGCGCCGGCGGCAGGTCGCCGAGGCAGAACGTGCGCGTGCCGTCGGCGACATAGCCGCGCACGCCGACGCCGAAGTCGGCCAGGACGGGCATGCCGGGCTCGATCGCGACGTGCGCGGAGCCCTGCCCGATCGCGGCATGGGGCCCCTGCCCGCCCGTCGGGCCGTCGAAGTGCGCCGGCACAGCGCCTGGCGCTCCCGCCAGGGTGTGCGGCGCGAAGTACTCGAAGTTGAACCCACGCGTGCGCATCAGCCCCTGGCCGCCCAGGTTGCGGCCGTAGGCGTCGACCGCGATCGAGAGCAGGTGGTCGTCGAGGCCAGGCCGGATCTGCCGCGCCGTCTCCTCCATCATGCCGCGCCAGACCTTGCCGGCCGCCCGCATCTCGTCGAGCTCGTACGGGGTCTTCACCTGGCGCACGAGCCGGAGCGGCAGGCTCGCGTCCACGAGCGCCTGCTCGGGGAATAGCCGCTGCATCTGCTGCCAGAGCTGCACCGGCAGCACGTCGGCCTCAAGGCCGATGCGGCCGTCCAGCGGGAATCCCGCCTCGCGCACGAGGTCCGGCAGGTCCTTGGGACGCCCGAGGGGCACGACCGCCCAGGGCGTCTCGCCCTGCGCACGCTCCACGCCTTTGCGGCAGAAGAGCACCGGTTCCATCCCTGGCGCGACGGCGAGAAACCCCTGCTGCACCGTCCCAGACAGGTAGTACTTGTCCGTGGTCTGCTGGATGAGGGCGAGCCCCACATCCCCAGCCGCCAGGGCCTCTCCGAAGCGCCTCGCACGGCCCAGAAGCTCCTGGCGCAGCCCGTCTGCCTCCCGCATCATCCCGCCCCTCCCGTCCTGCGTTCGTAGAGTCGCAGGAGCCCGCGCAGCGTCAGATCCTGGTCGATGCGGCGCACCGTCTCGGTGTGCGGCGCGATCAGTTCCGCGAGCCCGCCCGTCGCCACGACCTCGGCGCCGCCAAGTTCCTCCTGCATCCGGCGCACGAGTGCGTCGACCTGACCTGCGAACCCGAGCACGATGCCCGACTGCAGACTCTCCTCGGTGGTCCGCCCCACCGCCCTCCCGGGCGGCTGCAGACGCACGCGGTGCAGGAGTGCCGCGCGCTGGAAGAGCGCGTCGGTGCTCACCGAGATGCCGGGGGCGATCGCTCCGCCGAGGTAGCGGCCTTGACGGTCGATCGCGTCGAATGTGGTGGCGGTGCCGAAGTCCACGATGATGATGGGGGGCCGCATGTCGCTCAGCGCCCCGACCGCGTTGACGATGCGGTCGGCGCCGAGCTCCTCCGGATGCTCGTACGCGACCTCAAGCCCCGTGTCGAAGCGGTGGTCGACCAGCACCGGCAGGACGCCGAGAAACTCCCGCACGCCCTCGCTTACGGCGTTTGTGGCGGGCGGCACCACCGACGCGAGGATGGCGCCCGTCAGGTCGCGTTCCTGGATCCCGCGCTGGGAAAGCTGCTGCGCGATCATCAGGCCCCACTCGTCAGCAGTCCTGTCCCGCTGCGTCGATACGCGGGCACGCAGTCTGAGCCGGCGCTCGGCGAAGACGCCACCTGTGAGGTTCGTGTTGCCGAGGTCGAGTGCGAGCAGCAAGGGCCAGTCCTCCCGAGACCCGAGTGGGCGCGGGAGGCCATGCGGCCTGCCACGCGTGTCCAGCCTCCAAACTGCCCTAGCGGCGGCAATTTTGCAAGACTTGGGCAGCCCCGCCACCGGATCGGCAGGCGCGGATCACGCCTCCTCGGCCGTGGCCTGGCCGAGCGATGCGACGCGCGCAAGGGCCGGGGCGATCGCCCAGGCCACCAGTACCTTGAGCAGGTCGAACGGCAGGAACGGGGCGGCACCGGCGAAGAAGGCCGCGCGCCAACCCATCCCCTGGCTGAGGTGCAGGCCGGAGATGCCGCCGGCATAGATCACAAGAAGCGCCGCGAGGACGGGCAGAAGACGCAGAACGGGCCCCCGGCCGCGGCCGAGTCCCGCGATGGCCGCGGCCAGCGGCCAGCTGAGAAGGTAGCCGCCGAGCGGTCCGAGGATCACGCCGAGTCCTGCGCTGCCGGCGGCGAACACCGGCACCCCGAGCGCGCCGAGCAGCAGGTAGACGAGGATGGCGAGCGCGCCGAGGCCCGGTCCTAGCACGAGGCCTGCCAGGACCACCACGAGCACCTGCAACGTGAAGGGAACATCGGTCAGGGGCAGGGCGAAGCTGACGTAGGAGGCGACGGCGAGGAGCGCGACGAAGGCTGCGGCGTAGGCGACGCGTCGGGCGCGACGCAGGTCCTCGGACATGGGGTTCCCCTTTCGTAAACCTTTTGCGCGTTACCGGTTTACAATCGAGGCAATCGCGTCCCCTGTCAAGTCCGATACTGGAGGTGGATCTTGTGGCCACGCCCGTGCTCTTCTCCGATCTGCCGCTGGGTGCCCGCTTCGTCGTGGAAGGCGAGATCTGCGAGAAGATCGAGCGGGAGCTTCGGGGCGGCATGCTGCACTGCTCGAACACCCGCACGGCGGGCGGGCGCTATGTCCTGCTGGACGAGGACCTGTCGGTCGAACCGCTCGACCCCGGCGCCACCTGAGTCAGGCTGATCTCGCCGGCCGAGAACGCCCGCCGCTCGCCGTCCGGCCCCTGCAGCACGATGCGCCCGATGTCGTCGACGTCCACGGCAACGCCCCTGGCCGGCCCCTGCAGCCCCAGGATCTCCACCTCGCGGCCGAGGCTGACGTTCAGCGCCCGCCACTCCGCCCTGAGCTCGGCAGGTTCCTCTTCCAGCCTTCGCACGGCAGCGACGACGGCGGGCACGAGCGCCGCCAGGAGCTGCGCGCGCGTGCCGCGGTAGCCGAACGCCTGCAGGAGCGACGTCGCGCGCGCAGCGATCTCTTCCGGAAACTGCGTCTGGTGCACATTCACCCCCAGCCCCGCCACCGCGTAGCGCACCTCCTGCTCGTCGAGCGTCAGCTCGACCAGGATGCCGGCCAGCTTGCGGCCCTCGTGCAGGAGATCGTTCGGCCACTTGATGCCGGGCTGGACCCCCGTCGCCTCGGCGATGGCCTGCGCCGCCCCGACCGCGACCGCGAGCGGCAACCAGCCCGCCGCGCCCGCCGGGAGGCCGGGGCGCAGCACGATCGATGCGAGCAGGGCCTTTCCGGGCGGGTCCTGCCAAGTGCGGCCACGCCGGCCGCGCCCTTCTGTCTGGTGGTCCGTCACCACCGTCGCACCGGCAGGCGCACCGGCGCGGGCCCACTCGCCGGCCAGTTGCATCGTCGATGCCACTTCGGGCCAGAAACGCACCCCGTACGCGTGGCGACCGTGCCAGAGCGCCGCCATCACTTCGGGCAGCGGCGCGTCAGGCAGGGCGAGCAGGCGGTAGCCGCGTCCCGTCACGGCCTCGATGCGGCAGCCCGCCGCTTCGAGCGCCGCGACCTCCCTGGCGACCATCGTCCGCGACACGCCCAGCCGGCGGCCGATCTCGGCGCCGGACACGAATCCGCCTTCGCGCAGGAGCGCGAGGATCAGTCCGCGATCCGCCACCACCAGCACCTCCCCGCCACACGCCGCACCTGCTGGCCCAAGGTGGCCGCGAGGAACGGTCCGAGCGGGGGGCCGTCCGGGAGTGCGGCGTTCGGCCGCACCTCGAGCAGCGGCTCGAGCACGAACCTGCGGCGCACAAGGCCCGGATGGGGCAGGGTGAGACCCGGCTCGTCCAGGATCGCCCCGCCGAAGAGCAGCAGGTCCAGGTCGAGGGTGCGCGGCGGCTTTCCGGGCGCACGGATGCGCCCGAGCGATGCCTCGACCGCCAGAAGCCGCCGCAGCAGGTCCTGCGGGGCTGTCGCCTCGGGCACGAGCGCCACGGCAACGGCGTTCAGATAGTTCGGCTGGGCGATCTCGGTCTCGACAGGCGAGCTCTCGTAGAGCGACGACACCGCGAGCAGCGGCAGCCCCAGCGACCAGAGACCGCGCCGCAGCGCGGCTTCCCGCTCGCCTAGGTTCGCTCCGAGTCCGATCGCCGCCTCAATCATCCCGTCCGATCTCCACCTCGGCCTCGACGCCGTCGGCGGGCCCGCCGAGCGGCGCGTGCGGCTTGCGCACATGCACCCGCACGCGGTCCGCCTGCGGGAACTGCTCCAGCAGAGCCTGGGCCGTCCGCTCGACCAGCGTCTCGAGCAGTCTGAGGCTCGGTCCTTCGAAGATCGAGCGCGCCGTGCGGTAGACGTAGCGGTAGTCCACCGCCTGCTCCACCGCGTCGGTCTGGGCCACGTCACGGAAGTCATAGGTGATCTCCACGTCCACCAGGAACGGCTGGCCGAGCCCGCGCTCGTGCTTGTAGTTGCCGTGGCGGCCGTAGAACACGAGCCCGCGCAAGGCGACCTGCCTTTTCATCCCCGCACCGTCCGATCCGCGACGCGCACCGCGTCCATCGCCTGGACGACATCGTGCACGCGCACAATATCCGCGCCGAGAGCCACCGACAGCGCCACGGCTGCCACCGTCGCCTCGATCCGCTCGTCGATCGGGCGCCCCGTGGCAGCGCCGAGGAAACTCTTGCGTGAAGGCCCGGACAGCACCGCATAGCCCAGCGACCTGAGGCTTGGCAGCATGCGCAGCACTGCGTAGCTGTGCTCCGGCTCCTTGCCGAATCCGATACCCGGGTCAAGGACGATCGCATCGCGCGCAACGCCCTGCGCCTCGGCTTCCCGGGCCCGCTGGCGCAGGTGCTCGCGCACCTCCACGCCGACGTACCTGTAGGAGGGCTCGTCCTGCGCGTGCATCAGGACGATCGCCGCTCCGCGTCTCGCCGCGCCGCGCAGCATCTCGGGATCCGCGAGCCCGGCCGTGACGTCGTTCACGATCTCCGCGCCGAGCTCGATGGCCGCCTGTGCGACCGGCCACTTGTAGGTGTCGATCGAGATCGGCACCTTGATCCGGCCCTTGAGAGCCTCAAGCACCGGCACCACGCGGCCGAGCTCCTCGTCGAGCGGCAGGCGCGCGTCCGCGCTGCCCGCTTCGCTCCGGTGCGCGCGCTGGTACCAGCGCGTCGACTCGCCGCCGATGTCGATGATGTCGGCACCGGCCGCCTGCAGCTCCAAGGCATGCTCGCACGCCCTGTCGACAGCCTTGTAGCGACCGCCGTCGGAGAAGGAGTCGGGCGTCACGTTGACGATGCCCATGACATATGTGCGCGCTCCGAGGGGCAGGCCTCCCCGCGGCAGCTTCAGCAACCGCGGCACCGGCTGGAGTGCCCGCAGGCCGAGCGCCCGCCAGGGCTCCCCGAGGTCGGCGAGAAGGGCCTCCATCGCGGCCGGGGGGGCGCTCAAGAGCGCCCCCCCGTTTCCGCGGGTCAACTGCGGCAGGTCCGGGCCGTCGTACCCCTCGAGGAAGAGGTGCAAAGGGCGCGACGTCCCGAGACCGACCTCCTCGAGGACGTCTGCCCGCCAGGGCGGCTGCGGCACACTGAGCAGCCAGGCGTCCGCCATGTTAGAAGAGCCCCTTGATGAGCCCGTCGGCGGTCAGGTCGATCTTCTCGGCCGCCGGAGCCTTCGGCAGGCCGGGCATCGTCATGATGTCGCCCAGGAGCGGGACGACGAAGCCGGCACCGGCCGACAGCCTCGCCTCGCGCACCGTGACGCGGAAGCCCTTCGGACGGCCTAGGAGCTTCGGGTTGTCGGAGAGCGAGTACTGCGACTTCGCCATGCAGACCGGCAGGTCGCCATAGCCGAGCTCCGTGTACCGCTCGATGCTCTTCTGCGCGGTCGGCAGGAAGTCGACGCCGTCTGCCCCGTAGATCTCCTTGGCGACGCGCTCGATCTTCTCCTTGAGCGGCAGCGAGCTCTCGTAGAGCGGGTGGTAGTCGCCCGGCTGGTTGGCCGCGCGCACGACAGCCTCTGCCAGTGCCACGCCGCCGGCGCCGCCCTGCGCGAAGACGTCCGAGAGCACCATCTCGACGCCGAGCTGGTGCGCCCGGCTCTCGAGGAGGGCGACCTCGTCCTTGGTGTCGCTCGGGAAGCGGTTGATCGCCACGACCGGGTTGAGCCCGAACTTGCGCACGATCGCCACGTGCTGCTCGAGGTTCGGCAGCCCACGCTCCAGCGCGCCGAGGTCTTCCTGCGTCAGGGACTTGAGGTCCGCCCCGCCGTGCAGCTTGAGTGCCCGGATGGTCGCGACGAGCACCACGGCCGACGGCTTCAGGCCCGCCTTGGGCGCGACGATGTCCATGAACTTCTCTGCGCCGAGGTCCGAGCCGAAGCCGCCCTCGGTCACGACGTAGTCGGCCAGCTTGAGCGCAAGGCGCGTCGCCTGGATCGAGTTGTTGCCATGGGCGATGTTGGCGAACGGCCCGCCATGGATCAGGGCCGGCGTGTTCTCGAGCGTCTGCACGAGGTTCGGCTTGATCGCGTCCTTCAGCAGGGCCGCCATCGCACCGTCCGCCTTGAGGTCCTTCGCCGTGACAAAGCTGCCGTCGTAGCGGCTGCCGACGACGATCCGGCCCAGGCGCTCCTTGAGGTCCGAAAGGCTGGTCGAGAGGCAGAGGATCGCCATGATCTCCGACGCGACCGTGATCATGAAGCCCGACTCGCGCGGCACGCCGTTGGCCTTGCCGCCAAGACCAAGAACGATGTTGCGCAGGGCGCGGTCGTTCATGTCGAGGACTCTCGGCCAGGTGATCGCGCGCGGGTCGATGCCGAGCTGGTTGCCCTGGTGCAGGTGGTTGTCCAGCATGGCCGCCAGCAGGTTGTGCGCCGACGTGATGGCGTGGAAGTCGCCGGTGAAGTGGAGGTTGATGTCCTCCATCGGCACCACCTGCGCATAGCCGCCACCGGCGGCACCGCCCTTGATGCCGAAGCAGGGGCCGAGGGACGGCTCGCGCAGGGCGATGATCGCCTGCTTGCCGATCTTCGCCAGGGCCTGACCCAGACCGACCGTCGTCGTGGTCTTGCCCTCGCCGGCAGGCGTCGGGTTGATCGACGTGCAGAGGATCAGCCGTCCGTCCGGCCTGTCCTTCAGGCGCTCGAACACCTCGAGCGGGATCTTCGCCTTGTACTTTCCGTACTGCTCGATGTCGTCAGGCCCGAGATCCAACCTCTTGGCGATCTCGGTGATCGGTAGCATCTTCGCCGCTTCGGCGATCTCGATGTCACTCAGCAACCTTGGTCCCTCCATAGACGGGTTCTGCCCGCCAGCATTGGCCACACACGCGACCAGTATATCTCTTTGCGCCGATGGTTGGCTCAGGCCCGAACGGACCATTTGACGCGAGGGGGTATGGTGCCTGCACCTCTCCCGCCATGCGGTTTTCGGGACCTCACCGGTCGATGGGTCATGCCCCGCTTCGCCCAATGGCCAGCCGCAGGTCCCGCGCGGGAACGGCAAAACCGATGCCCTTGCCGGCCGAAACGCTATAGGTGGACATGCCGACGACCCGGCCTTCGAGATCGAGCAAGGGACCGCCGGCGTTCCCGGCGTGGATGGACGCATCGGTCTGCAGCAGGCGTCGGGTCGTGCCGTCCGGCTGTGCGAATACGCGCGCCTCGGCCGAGACGACGCCGAATTGGGCGCTCTCGCCGCCCAGAGCCACGACGTAGCTTCCCGCGGCGGGGCTCTCCGCGGGGCCCAGGCGCAACGCGGCCAGACGCCGCGGCGGGTGCACGCGCAGGTAGGCGACGTCCCGCAGCCCGTCGAGCGTCACACGGGTGACGGGCAGGGGTGAGGCGCATCGGCGGCAGCGCACCTCGATGCGCTGGGCACCCGCGACGAGTCCGGCGCTCGTGAGGACGCCGCCGCGCGCGTCCACGACGAAGCCGCTGCCCGTCAGCTTCACGGACAGCGGCCGCCCCCGCGACGTGCGAAGCCCCGTCGGACGCAGTACGGTCACGCGGACCATGGCGGGCAGCCCACGGCGCACGACCTGCGCGACGCTGCCCTGCGACAGGGCCTGTCGGGGCTGATCGCTGCGCATCGGGCGCACGGCATGGAACCCGGACACGCCGAAGAGGACCATGGACAGGCCGAGCAGGGCGGCGGTACCGCCGGCCAGCAGATACGGCACGAACCTGCGCACGCGGGAGCCTCCCTCAAGCGGATGCCCCTAGTATGGTCAGGCGCGTGTCAGGGTCTCGCGAAGTCCACGCACGGGACCCCCGCAAACATCCCCCGTGCTCGGGCTGATCCCAGCCTGGCGCCCCTCAGAGGCCGCCTTCGACGATCGACACCGACCGGCGAGGGGAGCCGAACTGCTCTTGCAGGCGCCGGCCGATGTCGTCCGGCGTCAGCGTCTGCAGAAGATCGTAGACGGCCATCAGGTCCAGGCCGCGCATCGCGTACTCGCTGAAGGCGTGCGCGACCGCCTCGGGCGCGTTGAAGAGCGCCACGAACTCCCCGAGCGAGCGTCGGCGGCTGCGCTCCACGTCGGCCGGGTCGAGTCCTGCCTGCACCGCCTCCGCCAACCGTTCCTCGACGCGCGCGAGCAGGCGGTCCGGGTCCTTGGTCGGCCCGCCCAGCACCGACGCGGCGTAGCCGTCGCCGGAGAAGTAGCTCGCGGAGAACTGCTGGCCGATGAGTCCCTCCTCGTAGAGGTGGCGGTGGATCTCCGACGACGGACCGAACAGCACGTCGAGCAGGAGCTCCATCGTCACCTCGCGCAGCAGCCCCTCGGACGACGGCGCAGGATCGTCCTTGAAGCCGATCGCGATCAGCGGCACCCCGACCGCCATGCGGCGTCGCACCATCGCTTCGCCGACTGCGCCGGGCTCCTCGGGGTAGATGCGCCGCGCGGGCGGCGGTCCAGCCACGGGCACCGCCCGTCCAGCCATGGCGAATACTTCCTCGGGGTCGACGTCGCCGGCCACCATCAGCACCATATTGCCCGGATGGTAGAACGCCTTGTGGCAGAGCAGGAGTTCCTGTGGTCCGATGCGCTGGATCGACTCCAGCGTCCCGCCGATCTCGACCCGCACCGGGTGGCGCTGGTAGAGCGCGGCGAGCAGGTTCTGGAACACCACCGAGCGCGGATCGTCGAGGTACATGCGCAGTTCCTCGGCGATGATGCCTTGCTCCTTGCGCACGTTCTCCTCGGTGAAGTACGGCTCTTGGACGAAGTGCAGCAGCAGATCGAGAGACTCCTTGAAGTGCTCCGTGGTGGAGAACAGGTAGCTCGTCGCGCCGTAGTTCGTGTACGCGTTGGCCATCGCACCGAGCGCGGAGAAGCGCTCGGAGACGTTGCCCCCCTCCTCCTCGAACAGCTTGTGCTCGAGGAAGTGGGCGATGCCCGCCGGCGTCTCGCGCAGCCGGCCGTCGGCGCCGACGAACGCCTGGTCGCAGGAGCCGTAGCGCGTAGCGAAGCTGGCGTAGCGCGTCGCGAAGCCCGGCTTGGGCAGCACGTAGCAGGCGAGGCCCGATGGCAGCACGTCGCTCCAGATCTCCTCGCGCAGGGCCTGTGCCTCAATCCGCGTCGCCATTGCCGTCCCCCTCTGCGTCCAGGAAGTAGACCGTGTCGAGTGTCAATCCCCTTGCGGCCTGCGCGATCTCCTCCGGACCGACGGCGGCGAGCGCGGCGATGCGGCGTTCAGGGTCGGTCGGGCGGCCGGACGCGCGAAGTTCGAAGTCGGTCATGATCGCCTCGCTCGGCGCGTCCTCCGACTGCTCGATCTGCGTGGCGATGCCTTTGAGCGTGTCCTGGGCCTCCTGGGGCCGGAACGCGCCGCGGCGCACCACGTCGAGCTGCTGCAGGACGAGCTCCTGGGCAGCCTCCCGGGCCGAGGAGGCGATGCCGAGGTGGACGAACAGCAGGCCCTTGACGCCGTCGATCTGGGACTGTGCGTAATAGGCCAGAGAGTGACGCTCGCGCACCTCCTGAAAGAGGCGCGAGTGGCTGAAGCCGCCGTAGATGCCGTTCATCATGGCGAGCGCCGGGTAGCCGGGGTCCGCCGCCCGCAGGTTCGTCGTGAACGCCATCGCGAGCTTGGCCTGCGCGATCGCCTGCCGCTCGTGCACCTGGCGTGGTGCCGCAGGTGCGACATGCGGCGCGACGCCCGAGGGCGGCTGCACCTGGCGGCGGCCGACACGGGCCAGGAGCCGCCGCGCGTGCTCCTCCGCCTCTCCGGGCTCGATCGAGCCAACCATGTAGATCGTCATCGGCGCCCTCAGCAGGGTCTCCTGCCAGCGGCGCCACAGGCTCTCCCCCGTGTGCCGCTCGAGGTCCTCCAGGCGGCCGAGTCTGGGAATGGCATAGGCCTCGCCTTGGCACATCTCCTCGACGAGACGCAGCTGGGCGTAGTGGGCCTTGTCGCTGTAGATGCCCTGGATGCGGCGGCGAAGGTTCTCGCGTTCCTGGGAGACCCAGTCCTCGCGCAGCCCGCCGCCCTCCAGCGGCGGCTCCGTGAGCACGTCGCCGAGCAGCGCAAGGGCCTCCGGCAGCGGGTCTTCGCCGGGCAGGTAGACGGCGTTCGCCACCTCGAGATGAAAGACCGAGACCTGCTCCTCGCCAAACTTGAGCACGTCGGCGCGCAACTCCGCGCCATAGAGCATGTCCAGACGGCGTGCGAGTTCAATCGTCTGCGGCAGAGTCTTCGTACCACGCTGCAGGATCATCGGCAACAGGGCACCCGCGCTTGCGTCGTCACCCAGGGGCGTGCGCACGAGGACGCGCACCGTCGTCGTCTTGAACTTGGGCGTGGACCACAGGAAGAGCGACGCGCCGCTGTCCAGCGGCGTCTCGATGAACGCCAACAGTTCGGCCGGGCAGAGCCCGGCCTCCCTCCCTTCGCCTTCCGATGCGATGACGCCCCTATTCTTACCGGCCCGCTCGTTCTCCTGTCAACGCCCGTGCTGCAGGACCCGCACCGCGCCGTTGGTCGTGCCGAGGTCCGCCACCAGGTCGCCTTCGCTGCCGGTCGTGCGACCATGGAGCCGGCGGCGGCTGAAGTCCCGCACATCTTCGTCGATCGACAGGCCGGGCATGTCGACCGAGATCGGGCCGTGCACCGTCTCCGCTCGCAGGTCGCAGGCAATGCCGTTGGCCAACTCGAGTTCGACGGCGCCGTTGAGCGTCTCGAGCCTGCAGCGCCCGTTCTGCACAGGCCTGAGATCGGCCTCGATGCGCCCGTTGCGCGTCATCGCCTCGACGTCCTGCAGGGCGCCGCGCAGCGCGACGCGCCCGTTGTAGGCGTCCACGCGCACCTTGCCGCCCTCTTTCGCCGCCACCTCGATCGAGCCGTTGCGCGAGGTCACCTGCAAGTCCTTGAGCCGAGGCACCTCAACCTGCACGCGCCCGTTCTGGGTGTCCAGGTGCATGTCCTCGAGCGGCAGGTCGTCGATGCGCACGCGGCCGAGCCGCTGGGCGATGCTACCCGCAAGACGCGTGCCGGGCGGCAGATAGATGTCGAGCGCATAGCCGCCGAACGGCAACCCCAAGCCGAAGCCGTAACGCGCGCGCCCCTCGACGCGCAAGGTCCTGCCGTCGAGCCGTACCTCGGGAGGCAGCGGCACCTCACCGAAGAACGGCTTGCCGACGCTCCAGACGGCCCTGCAAACGCCATCGTCGCCAGGCAGCAGTGCGAGGCCGAAATCGCCCGCGATGCGCAGTTCGAGCGGCTCGTCGGACGCGGGCAGCTCCGCCCGCAACAGCTCCTGCACGTCCGGCTCGGTGTGCTCGCGCACCACGCGCCCGACGCCGGACAGGCTCTCCTCCACCACCGAACGCAGGTCGCGCAAGCTGCCCCGCTCATGCGAGCGCAGGAGCTCCTCGCCCTCCTCGGCCGTCAGCTTGCCCTCGGACACCAGCCGCAGAACGCGGCGTTCGAAGTCTCCCATCGACGAAGCCTCCTTCAGCGATCCTTCGCATCTTCCCCCGGCGCCTGCCGCTCGAGCAGGCGCAGCGCCTCGTCCGCGCGCAGCTCGCCGCGCCGCAGCCGCTGCAGCACCGCCTCGCGCCCGCCGCGCGGCGTCGGGGCTAGAGCGCCCACGATCTCGTCCAGCTGGCCGCGCAGGGCCTGGTAGGAGATCGAAAACTCCCGCTCCAACTCCTTCAGGTTGCCGCGCGCGGCGAGGAACCGCTCGGCGAACAGCTGCTGGGCCGGCGTCAGGCCAGCGAGCCCCGGTCGGAACTCCCCTTGCACGCGGGTCGCGCAGCGCGGACAGCGGAGCTCGATCACCTGCATGGCAGCCCCGCAACCGGGACAAAGCGGCAGGCCTTGGATCTCCACGTTTTGCTCCCCTTTCGGCACAATATTGTCACCCTGAGCGTCACTTTTCAAGCCTTCGCCATGGTACCCAGGTACAATCCGCTAGCAAGCAGCGAGCGCACCGGGCGTGACGACCCGATGCGCTCGCGACGGTACTGCTACCTCAGATGGCGAGTTCCTTGCCCTCGATCATCGCTTCGAGTTCCGAACCCTCGATCGTCTCCACTTCCAGCAGCTTCTCCGCGATGCGGTGCAGCGTCTGGCGGTTGTCCTGCAGGAGCTGCTTCGCGCGTTGGTAGCACTCCTGCACCACCCGGCGCGCCTCGCGGTCGATCATGGCAGCGATCTCCTCGGAGTAGTTGCGGTCCCGCATCAGGTCGCGACCGAGGAAGACCTGGTCCTGCTTGGTGCCGTACGTCATAGGCCCGAGGGCCTCGGACATCCCGAACTCGGTAATCATGCGCCGGGTCATCTTGGTAACCTTGTCTAGGTCGTCGGCCGCGCCGGAGGTGATCTCGCCGAAGACGACCTCCTCGGCGGCCCTTCCCCCCAGCGCGCCCGTGATGCGGTCGAGGATCTCTTCCTTCGACACGAGGTAGCGGTCCTCGCTCGGCATCTGCAGCGTGTAGCCCAGGCCCATGCCGCGCGGGATGATGGTCACCTTCACGATGGGGTCGGCGTGCGGCAGCAGGTGGCCTACAAGCGCATGGCCGACCTCGTGGAAGGCGACCTGCCGCTTCTCCTTCTCGTTCATGACGCGGCTCTTCTTCTGCGGCCCCGCGATGGTGCGCTCGATGGCCTCATCGAGCTCCGACATGCCGACGCGCTTCTTGCGCCGGCGTGCCGCGAGCAGCGCCGCCTCGTTCAGGGTGTTGGCAAGGTCGGCGCCGGTGAACCCCGGCGTGCGCCTGGCCACCTGCTCGAGGTCCGTGCCGGGCTCGAGCGGCTTGTTGGCGGCGTGCACCGCGAGGATCTCCTTGCGTCCCTGCAGGTCCGGGCGGTGGATCACAACCTGCCGGTCGAAGCGGCCGGGCCGCAGCAGCGCCGGGTCCAGGACGTCCGGCCGGTTGGTGGCCGCGATGACGATGATCCCCTCGTTGACGCCGAAGCCATCCATCTCGACGAGCAGCTGGTTCAGCGTCTGCTCGCGTTCATCATGGCCACCGCCGTAACCTGCGCCGCGCATACGGCCGACGGCGTCGATCTCGTCGATGAACACGATGCAGGGCGAGTTCTTCTTGGCCTGCTCGAAGAGGTCGCGCACGCGCGACGCGCCGACGCCGACGAACATCTCGACGAAGTCGGAGCCGGAGATGCTGAAGAACGGCACGCCGGCCTCACCGGCCACGGCTCGCGCAAGCAAGGTCTTGCCGGTACCGGGCTCACCGAACAGCAGGACGCCCTTCGGGATGCGGGCGCCAAGCTCCACATAGCGTTTGGGATGCTTGAGGAAGTCCACGACCTCCGCAAGCTCCTCCTTGACCTCCTCGACGCCGGCGACGTCATCGAAGGTGACGCGCTTGCGGTCGTCCGTATGCAGGCGCGCCCGGCTCTTGCCGAACTGCATCACACGGTTGCCGCCGCCCTGCGTCTGCTGCATGAGGAAGAACATCACCGCCGCGAGGAGGGCGACCCAGAGCAGCGTGTTGAAGATCGGGCTGTCGTACCACGGCGTCTGCGAGTTGGCGTAGCCGAAGTTGACGCCGTTCTTGTTGAGTAGGTCCTGCAGGCTGCTGGTGGCATACTGCGAGATCGTCGTCTGGAATGTCTTCCCGTTGGTCAGCTTGCCGGTCAGAGTGTCGCCGTTGATCGTCGCACTCTTGACTTCGTGGCGCTGCACCACGGCGACCATCTGCGTGTAGGTGTACTGCGTGATATTGGGCGGCTGCGCCGTGTGCACGTACTCCAGGACCATGAGAAGCAGAACGAGCATCACGAGGGGAAACGTGATGCGGCGGAAGATATTGTTGTTCACCGACGCCGGGCCTCCTTTCGCGGGCTCTTGCACGCGGGCCACGCGAATCGGTTCATTCTAGCACACTCCAAAGTTGTGCAACAACTTCCGCCGACCCAACCCAGACCGTCCTGCCGACCCCTGCGTCCGCCGCCCGTACATGGCCCGGAAGCCACACGGGGCGCCCTTCCAGGCAGACGACCGGCAGCGCGTCGCGCAACGATCGCGGGACCTTGGCGTCCACCAAGATGTCCTGCAGCTTGCGCGTGCCGCCGGGAAGGCGCATGCGGTCGCCAGGTCGCCGCGCGCGCACCACGAGATGGCCTTGGCCCACGTCCGCGCTCAAGGTACCCCCAGGCGGCGGGCCTGCGCCGAAGCGCAGTCCGCCCCAGAACAGCTGCCCGCCCGGCGGAAGGCTGCTCCACGGCGGTGGCGGCGACGGACGGTAGAGCATGCCATGCTCAAGGCGCAGATCCGCGGCGGCCGCTGACCTGGCCCCCGCCTGCAGCGCCTGCTGCAGGGCCATCAGGCCGTCCGCATCGAGGGCCGCGCCCATCTCCGCCAGCGCCTGGCGAAGGACCCTGCGCTGCAGCGGCACAGGGTGCGTCCGCAAAGGGCGCAGGTCGAGGCCGTGGGGAAGGCGGGGCAAGGCGTGGAGCAAGGCGGCCGCCTGTGCCTCGAGCCAGTCGTCCTCCTCGCGCCGCAACGCCGCGAACCGGCCGATCGCCTCCGCGGCGCGCGGGTTCTCGCGGCGCAGCAGCGGCAGAACCTCGAGCCGTACGCGGTTGCGCGCGAAGGCGGGCGAAAGGTTGCTCGGGTCGCTGGCGAACGCGATGCCGCGCTCCTCGCAGTAGCGGGCGAGCTCACGGCGTGGTACCGAGAGCAGCGGACGCCAGAGGGGCGGCCGCCAACCGGCCATGCCGCCCGCGTGCGCCGTGCCCCGGACCAGCTGCATCAACACCGTCTCCGCCTGGTCGTCCGCTTGGTGGCCGAGGGCGATGGCTTCGGCACCCACGCTCTCGGCGACGCGCCGCAGAGCGGCAAATCGCGCCGTCCGGGCCTGCGCCTCGCTGGGCGTCTTTGGTACGGGCAGGTGGATGACGCTCCAGCCGACGCCGGCCCCGCGCGCGAGGTTCGTGCAGATCGCGGTCTCGTCCTCCGAAGCCTCTGGCCGCCAGCCATGATCGACATGGCAGAGGTGGAGGCCCAGCCTCTCCTCGCCGGCCAGGCTCGCAAGGACGTGAAACAGGGCCACCGAGTCTGGGCCGCCGGACACGGCCACCAGGACGCGGCGGCCGATGAGGCCCGCCGCCTCGATCTCGGCGCGGACATGCGCCTGCAAATCCAGCATGGCGCCCCGCTTCGACGTCAGGAAGCGCGGTCCTGCCGCTAGTGCTGCGACAACGCACCGATGGCGCGCACCACGTCGCGCAGCCGGCGTACCCTGCGCGTCCACGCGCGTGGCGTGAAGCGTTCGGCCAGCGTGTCCTGCAGCAGTCGCCACAGCCGGCGATCCTCCCTTGCCCACGGGGGCTCCTCTCCCGGCACGCTGCCGCCTGCCGCGAGCATGGCCACCGCCAGCCAGCCGAGGTCGAGCGCGCCGTCGCCGCAATTCTGCCACCGGCCGGGCGCCGTTAGACGCCAGCGCCTCTCGTGGACGCTGTAGATGAGCTCGTCCGAGGAGACGGCCGTCAGCTCCACCGCATGCCGCGCCAGCACCTCTAGCGCAAGGCCGATGTCAAAGCCAAGAGCGCGCAACTCGCCGGAAGAGAGGCGACGCCCCTCTTCCAGGAACGTGGTCAGCGTATAGCCGGCGAGCCACTCGGTGACGAGGTAGGACAGACGCCCGCCAGGCATGTCGCCGCATTCGCGCACCCGCGGCAGGACGCCTTGCGGCAGCCGTTCGGCCAGAGCGGCGCGTGCGTGCAGGACCTCGCTGCGGCCGATCTCCACCGTCCAGGCGCGCCCTGACTCGTCCAAGGCCCAGAAGGTACGCTCACCGAGCGCTGCCCCGATCTGGTAGCGATGCGCTTCACCCCAGATCACCGGCCGGTCGACCGCCTCGCCCATGGCACACGCCTCCTTCCGCCAGCATTCTTTCCCTGGCCGGCCAAAGCTATCCCGGCCGGCGACGTGCGGCGCCGCCAGGTCAGGATCTCTTGTTCGCCCTGCTGCGGGTAAAACGCCGCCACGAGAACCGTGGCGTCGTCCCGCGGCGACGAGCGCCTGCCGATGGCGGCATCCAGGATTGCCTCTGCAAGGAACTGCGGATCGCGCCCGCCCAGTGCCGTCAAGACCGCTTCCAGCCACGCGCCGCGCTGCCCAGGCATCGTCTCGATCACCCCGTCCGACACCAGCACCAGTCGGTCGCCCGGATGCAACGACAGGTGCTGGACCGTCGCCTCGGCCTCGGGCAGCACGCCAAGCGGCAGGGACTCGCCACGCAGCACCTGCACTCCGCCTCCGCGCCAGAGGTAGGTCTCGGGAGCGCCGATCTTGAGCGACGCGACCTCTCCCGCCACCAGGTCCACGAGAGCTACGTCGAGGGTCGCGTAGCTGTCGCCTCCGAGAGCCCGCCGCACGGCGTTTGTGCTGCGCACAGCCAGCACGGGATCCATGCCCGTCGAAATCAGTCCCTCCAGCGACTCGAGCGCGCCGGCGCTCTGCTCCGCCGCCGCGTAGCCGGTGCCCATGCCATCGGAGATCGCAATGAGCAGCCGGCCTTCGTCCAGCTCGCGGACGAGGTAGCTGTCACCGCTCAAGGTGCCCTGCCCTTTGGCCAACTGGGCGATGCCGCAGCCAAAGCAGAGTCTCGGCGGCGCGGGCATTGCGGTTGACGCGAAGGCCCACCCGAGCATCTGACGGACCCCGAGCAGCACGTCGTGCGCCAGGGCGCGTTCCGCCTGGAGCAGCCGCCGTACGTTCGCCTCGGCGCGCAGGCGGTCGCCCGCAACCGATACCGCCGTCGCCACCTGATCCGGTTTGGGACAGCGCTGGCGCAGTTCCGCCGGCAGGTCGCCACCACTGGCCGGCCCTCCGTCCTGGCGCAGCATGAGTTCGCGCACCCCGGTGTAGGTACGGTAGAATCCCTGATCCCAGCAGGTGCGTTCAAATGGGCAGCCGCTGCAGACGTGTTCGCGCACGCTGCCAAGATAGCGCGCCACGTCGGCCTCCTCCGCCGCCGACGCGGCAACCTCCGGCGCCAGGGCGCGGATCAGAGCGTCGAGCTGGCCCAGGGCACTCTGCAAGCGTTCCTCGGGTCCGCTCGGCGCCGGCGGCGGCGCAGGCTCGAACATCAGGCGCAACGCCACGAACGCCTTCTCCGGCACCGCCTGCCCGATCACCAGGAGGCCGAGCAGGCACCCGACGACGGCCTCCCCGGCCGGCAGCGGCAGCAACGGCAACGCGAGACCCATGGCGACCGCAAGGCCGAGCCAGCCCCAGAACGGACCGTAGCGGCGCAGCGCGGCGCCCAGGGCTCCGCCGGCCGCGAGCCATAGGCCCGCCTCGTGCGGAACGAATCCCCCCAGTGCGAGTACGGCACCCAGGGAAACCGCCAGCGGTGCCGCCGGCAGGCGGCAGCGCAGGGCGCCGAACACGATGACGAGCGCTAGCAGCAGGCCTGGATCGAGGAAGAGGAACTGCGATGACTGCAGCGACCAGACGGACGCTACGGCTAGGAGCCCTGCGGCCAGGCGGCGCTGCTCAGGGCTGTCGCCCTGTAGCGCGCGCCACGCGAACGAAACGGTCCAGCCGCCGAACATCGAGACCGGCACGAGCAGGAAGCGTGCGAAGCCTCCCGGCAGCGCAAGGGCCAGCGGCAATGCGAGCCCGCCAGCCATGAGCGGACCGCCGATGCCGCGGCGCAGCCGCGGCCACAGGCCCTCCGAGACCGCAAGAGGCAGCAGCGCGAGGCTCAGCAGCGCAGCGAGCGCCGCACCATCCACCCCGCGAAGCACGATGCCGATTCCTGCGGCGAGCACGCCCACCGCGCCGAACGGCAGCTCCGCGAGCCCACCTGCCGCAGCCAGACCCAGCGGCCAGGCAGGGTGCCCGACCGATGCTTGTCCCAGCACGAGTCCCAGAAGTGCGATAAGAGCGAAGCGAAGCCAACGTCTTCGGTCCGAAGGCGCATTGCCGCGTCCCGGCCGATCAGTCAATCAACCGCCCCCAGCCCACAGGCGCTTGGCGCTGCGCAGGTCGTGCGTCGCGGCCAGTATAGGCGCGTCCTGCCGCCTGGCGTGGCGAACCTGGGCGAGCACCGTGCGACACGATCCGAGCGCCGAGCACGAAGGAAGGCGCCGCGGCCTTCCCCCTTGGTGGGGGCAGGTCGCGGCGCCGCGCGTTGCTACCTTATAAGGTCATGCGTCAGCTGTCCTGCGCCTCGCAGAGCGCAATGGCCTCCTGCGGACCCATGCGGCCCTCGGCCACCCCTTCGATGCCTGGCAGATAGCGGTCCAGCGTCGCGACATTCACGTGCAGGAGCCTGCGCAGGAGGGTCGTGTTCGCGTCCGTCTGCCCAAGTTCGACGCTCGTCTTGAAGCGCGTCTCGCCATCACTGAAGTCCATCTCGAAGTTGCCCAGCACGAGGCCGAAGTTCGCACGCGTGAGGAAGTCCGCCATGAGCTGCCGCCCCTGCTCGGGAACCGCCTTGGCGGTCACGGAGTAGATGACCAGTGCCCCTCGCTCGTCGTCGATATGGGCGTAGCACATCCAGCTGCCGTGCTGGCCGCGGAATCCCATCGCCAGGGTGGACTGGCCTTCCACGGGCGCGAACTGCCAGCCATCCTCCTGCAGCATCGCCTCGACCATCGCCCGAAGACTCATGCCTGCACCTCCAAGCCTGCCTGCGCCACGCAGTATAGCACCTCCAACCTGATTCCCCGATCGCTCCCTACATCACGGAATGGCCGCTTCACTGCGGCCATTGCGTTTCTTTTGGCGTGACGGCGCGTAACTCCTGGGCCGATTGCAGATCCACGACGACCACCAAAGCATGATGTGGTGTGTTGTGGTTCTCCACGATCAGTCCGCGAACCGACGCACCCAAAACGATTGCCACTCCTTTCCACGGCAGTCCAATGTATACCGTTCTCTTGCTCCCCGAGAGATGAAGAGCGATCTGAGCCCTCTGCCGTGGGTTTCGTCGCATCCCGACTACAACCAGCTTGCCGAGCACTTCGCCGTTCTGCACTCGGGCGGCGTCGATGCCCGCGAGGCGCCCAATGACAGCATTGGAGTAATAACGCCCGTGCAACGCGGTCGTCAAAGTGATCACTCTTGCGCTGCGCGGCAAGGAAGCAATGCCTGGGATCCCGTACGCCAGCGTTGGCCGCACGAACGCGGTCCCGCCTGTCGCAAGGTTGTAGATCGCAAGCTGGCTGAAATCGGGGGAGCTCAAGACTACGTCCAACCCGTCTCCACCGAGAACGTACATAGGCCCGCTCATGCTGTGAACCGTCTCACGCAGCACTGGGCCGCCAAAAGTCACGATAAATTGGGGCTTGCCAGTCCCCTTTAAACCGGCAACGAACCCGCCGGTGGACACCTTCCAACACGACGTCGCCGCGTGCGTGACGAGGTGAGCCACGCGTGAACAATAGTCGGACGATATGAAGTGTTGAACCTGCTGAACCGGGGTGTCTGCTGTTGGCCGAGAAGCCTCCCGAGGAGAAGTCCCTGCCCCACAGGCGCTGAGGGCAACACCGATGGCGACTACACCGATGAGTCGTGCGACTTGCCTCAAATGGTGGCCCTCCCTGTTGCGCCACACCACCACCTTGCACCTATGCGTTACCCACCAATGATCTGGGAAGAGCAAGAGGATTAAGCAGAAGATGTAGCAAGGTTTTGCCTTGGCACGCCGCGGTCGAGCGCGGCCCTTCGGAACCTCCAGAGCCTCTGGCGTCGTTACCCTGCAGCGCCCAACTGCAGCGCAAGCCGCGTCGACACCACATCCGATAGCTCGAGGCCCCTAAGCAGATCGGCCTCCCGCCTGCTATGCCGTCCCGGCGCCCTCCCGAAGGCGGGGGGGGGTCGTGTCAGCGTGGTGACGGCGGTCAAGCCGCCCGGCGGGTGCGAGAGGGGAACGCCCCTCCCGCAGTCAAAGGAAATCGTGGTAGCTAATGCCCTGGAGGGGCCTCAGGCCCATGTCCCCGCCCCTCGCACCCTTCGTACCGCGGCCGCTCAACCTACCAGATGCCTGGGCCGCTACTCACACACCCTGCTTAGCCCTGGCGCAGTGCTTCGATGGGGTCGAGGCGGCTCGCGCGCATTGCGGGCCACATGCCGAACACGATGCCCACGACGAGGGAGAAGCCGAGCGCCAGAACGATCGAACTGCTCGCGACGCCGCCGCTCCAGCCGAGCGCGCTGGCCATGAGCTTCGCGCCAAGGCTGCCCAGTGCGGCGCCGATCGCCCCGCCGAGCAGGCTGAGGATGCCGGACTCCACGAGAAACTGCGTCAGGATGGCGCCACGGCGCGCGCCGATCGCCTTCCTGAGGCCGATCTCGCGCGTGCGCTCGGCGACGGTCACCAGCATGATGTTCATGATGCCGATGCCGCCGACGAGCAGAGATATGCCCGCGATGCCGCCGAGCATCAGGGTCAGGGTGCTGGTGATGGTGGAGAGCGTCGAGAGGATCTGGTCCTGGGAGACCACCATGGCGGCGTTCTGGTTGGCAAAGCGGGTGTCCATCACGGCTTCGATCTGTGCCACGGCGAGCGGCGCCACGCTCGCCGAGCGCGCCTCGGCGATGATCGAACTGATCCGGTTCGTGCCGAGGATCTCCTCGGCCGTCGTGATCGGCGTCAGGATCACATCGTCCTCATTCGCCCCGAAGCTGCCGCCGGCCGTTTTGAGGACGCCGACGACCGTCAGGGGAGTACCGTCGACGTAGATCGTCTGTCCAAGGCCAGAACGTACGCCGAAGAGCTGCTGCTCGACGGTCTGGCCGATCACGGCGACATCACGCCGGTAATTGACGTCCGAAGCGATGATGTAGCGCCCTGCAGCCAGGCTGCGCCCCTGAATCTTGAGCGACGGCGGAGTCGTGCCCATCAGCGTCGTGGAGTAGCTCTGCGCTCCGTAGTCCGACGTGACCGCACCCGTCATCAGCGGGGCGTCCGCACTGATCTGAGGCACCACCTGCTTGAGCCAGGTCACATCCTGGGGGTAGTAGAGGACGGCGCCGTTCATCTGGAGCGGCGTCACCGTGATGAGGTTGGAGCCGAGGGCCTGGATCTGCGATGTGACCGATCCCGTCGCCGCCTGGCCGATCGAGATCAGGGCGATCACGGCACCGACGCCGATGATGATGCCGAGCATGGTCAGGAACGCGCGCAGCTTGCCCAGCATCAGGCTGCGCCACGCCATGCGCATGCTCTCGAAGATCATCAAAGTCCCTCGACCTCCCCCAGGGTGCGGCGCCGCGAGCCGGAAACCGGCTCGTCTGTGGTCACGAGGCCGTCGCGCAGGTGGATGATGCGCTCGGTATGCAGCGCCACCTCCTCGTCGTGGGTGACGATGACGATGGTGCGCCCCGCCTTGTGCAGCTCGAGGAAGAGCCGCAGAACCTCCTCGCCCGACGTGGAGTCGAGGTTGCCGGTCGGCTCGTCGGCCAGGATGACGTCAGGTTCACCGGCTAGTGCCCGGGCTACCCCGACGCGCTGCTGCTGACCGCCCGAAAGCTCCATCGGCCTGTGGTGCCGGCGGTCCGCGAGCCCGACCGCCGCCAGGGCCGCCTCAGCCTTCTTCCGGCGCTGGGATCCGCCGAAGCCGCGGTAGACGAGTGGCAGCTCCACGTTCTCGAGCGCTGTCAGCTGCGGCAGCAGGTTGTAACTCTGAAAGACGAAGCCGATCCGCCGGTTGCGCACATCGGCGAGCGCGTCGTCCGACTTGCGCCCAACCTCCTCGCCGCCCAGGTAGTACTGGCCTGACGTCGGCCTGTCGAGACAGCCGAGGAGATTGAGCAGCGTCGACTTGCCCGAGCCCGATGGGCCCATGATGGCGACCATCTGGCCCTCCGGGATGGCGAAGTGCAGACCGCGCAGTGCCGATACCTCCACGTCACCCATGCGGTAGGTCCGGCGGAGATCCTCGACGCGGATGACGTCGGCCATCTTACTGGCCTCCACTGCCGCCGGTCGTGCCGGAGCCGCCGCCGCCGCGACGGAAGCCGCCGCCACCAAGGCCGCCAAGGCCGCCGCCGCCAAAGCCGGAGGTCGTGCTCGAGCTTGAGACCGAGGCAGTGACCACCTTCTCACCTGCACTCAGCCCAGAGACAATCTGAATGGCGACATCGTTCGAAAGGCCCACCACGACCCGCTGCGTCGTGATCTTGCCATTCTTCACGACTTCCACCGTTGCTGCCTGACCCGCGCCCGTGACCGATTCCACCGGGACGAGCAGCGCCTGCCGCACAAAGGCGACGCTGATCGAGACGCTGGCCGACATCCCCGCCAGGAGCCCGCCCGGCTGCGCCACGTCGATGATCACGTTGAAGTTCGCCACGCCCGACGAGTTGGACCCCGCCGGCGAGATCAAGGCCACCGTCCCGAAGAAGGTGTGCCCGGGCAGCGCGTCCGACGTCACGATCGCCCTTTGCCCGACCTTGACCTGCGCGATCGAGACCTCGCTGATGGGCGCGACGATCTGCAGTGAGCTGGGCGCCTCCACGGCGAACGGCGAGGTCGATGTGGACGTCGTCGTCGAGGAGCTGTTGGAGCTCGTCACGCCGCCGCCCTGGACGACCGTGTCACCCGCCTGGACGTTCACGGCCGTGATGATGCCGGAAATCGGCGACGTGATGTTGAGGCTGGAGAGCGCCTGCTCCGCCCGCTGCACGCTCTCCTGGTCGACGGCGATCTTGGCCTTGAGCGACGACACCTGTCCGGAACTGGGAGGCGTCGGGTGCTGGAGCGCCGAGAGGCTCGCCTCATCGGAAAGCAGCTGCGCCTGATCCGACGCGAGCTGGGTTGTCAGCGAAGGGCTCGAGAGCGTGACGGCCGGCGCTCCTGTCTGGATCGTCTGTCCTGCCTGCACCGCCACGCTCTGCACGGTTCCGGCGACCTGGGCCGTCACGGCCTGGGTGTCCGCGAAGGAGACCGTGCCGGCCTCGGACAGATAGTCCTCCGTGAAGTTGGCGGTGGCGGTCATGCCGGCCCGCATCCCCGACGGCGGGTTCTCGATGGTCAGCGTCACGGGGAACAGCGCTCCCTGGCGGTTCGACCCGCTCGACGCTACGCCAATGGAGGAGACTGCAGCGTTCATCGTCCCCTGGTCCTGCGTCCAGACCTGAACGCCCTCACCGATGTAGATGTTGGACAGGTCGATCTCGGGGACGCTGGTCTGCACCTCGATGCTGTCTGGCTGGACGACGGTGTACAAGGTGGTGCCCTGTGCGACCGACTGACCTGCGCTGACGCTGACCGAGTACACGAGCCCGGACTGCGGCGCCGTCACGTTGAGCTCCTGGATGTCCTGCTGGATGGTTGCGATGTTCTGCTGATCGACCTGCACGCGCTGCTGGTCGGCTTGGATCTGGGTGGACGAGGCCGGCGTCGGATTGAGGAGCTGCTGCAGGCTCGCCTCGTCCGATGCGAGTTGGGCCTGCGCGGAGAGCAGGTTCGACTTCAACGTCCCCTGCGTATCGCTGACGTAGGCCAGGACCTGGCCAGCCTTGACCTGGCTGCCCACCTGCACGGGTACCGAGGTCACCGTGCCGGGCTCCTGGGCGTTGACATTCACGGATGTCGCAGCCTGGACCGTGCCACTCCCCGTGACGTTAACCATGAGCGGGCCGTTGTACGCGGTGGCGATGGCGTAGTTCGGCGTCTGCGACTTCCGGCCCGCGCGCAGGGCGCGCAATCCAAAAAAGCCCCCCACCAAAACAATCACGACCACCAAGATGATGGTCACAGCACGACGCATCCCGGTTCCTCCTCTGGTGCTGCGAATCTGCACGGTGCCTTGATTCTGGCCGCCGTTTCTTTTTCCAGCATTAGTTCTCGTCCAAGATTTCTTAAGACAGCTAAGGAACTCGTCTACGTCTGTTGCGGTGCGCCTCCCATCCCGATGGCCCGCAGCCGGTACAGAATGCGCAGCAGCGCCTCGCGGTCCTGCGGTTCAAGCGCCTCGACAAGCGCCTGCACCTCGGCCCTGCGGCGCCGCCTGTGCTCCGCGAGCACTTCCTCGCCTGTCGGCGTCAGGCTCACGAGCACGACCCTGCGATCGCTTTGGTGCCGTGCGCGCTGCACGTAGCCGCGGCGCTCGAGCTCCGCCACCAGCTGCGTGATGGCGGCCGGCGTTAGTTGCAGCGCCTGTGCCAGGTCGGAGACGCGCGAGGGCCCGTGCGGCCACGGCGAGCCCGGCCGGGCGCATGGCTGAAGACGCCAAAGCAGCATGTGGTGGCTCGGGCCGAGCCCAGTGCCGGCGTCCCTGCCATGGCGGCGGAAAGCTGTCAACGTCTGGTGGAGCAGTGTGATCAGCTCGTCGACATCCGGTTCTGGCACGCGATTCCACCTCCACATCCGTTTAGACGCTTAACTATTGCCTCATGCCATGGCACTGTCAAGAGAACGCAATGGCGCGAGGGAGGATCAACTCCCCTCGCGCCGTACAGTTGGTGGCCCCAACGGGATTCGAACCCGTGTTCCCACCTTGAAAGAGTGGTGTCCTAGGCCTCTAGACCATGGGGCCGACAACGGCATTATACGCTGTCGGCGCGTCGCTGGCGAGGCGGTATCGGTCGGCGTTGGCAAGGTTGGCTACAAGGGCGTTGATCTGCCACCTCCGCGACTCATCGGCACGGGCGGCTGCGGGGAGACTCTTGCTGAGGAGGTGGCGCAGGATGCCGGGTCGCGATGTCAAGAAGACACCGGAAGAGGCGCTGGACGACTTGAAGATGGACGTGGCCGACGACGTCGACGTGCCGCTCGAGGAGAACGGCGACAACGGCGACCTCACCGCTCGCCAACTGGGCAAGGTGGGCGGGCAGATGGTGCGGCGCCTCGTGCAGCGCGGCGAAGAGGCGCTCGCCCAGGACGAGGCTGGCGAAGACCGCCAGGAGTAGTAGAGACCCGCGCCATGAGGCGGCGGTTGCAGGGATGGTGACGCCCGGACGTCCCCCTGCGACCGCCGCCGGCTTTTTCCTCCTCGCATGAGACCACGAAGCCCGCGCTCGTCACGTCCGCAACGCTTCCGTGCCGGACCGTGTGCACAGGCATCTTCTGCCGTCGGCACAAGGGCAGGGATTGTCTTGCGCCAGGAGGAATGAAGGCCTACGTGCGGCATAGGCCGCGACATGTTACGAGCCTGTGAAACAACTTGGCACGATTTGCGTCTAAGTAGTTGCAGCGGGCTCTATGGAGGGACAGGCGGCTGTCGGTCAAGGAAGACCTCGCCAGCTTGGACGACCGTGAGCTCGTGCGTCGCGCCCAGGAGCAGGATGCACGTGCCTTCGCCGTACTCGTCGCGCGCTATCAGGTCAGGGTGAGGCGGCTCTGCGCCGCCCTCACGGCAGACCCGGACGCGGCCGAGGAACTGGCCCAGGTCACCTGGGTCAAGGCGTTCGAGGCGGTCGGCCATCTCAGGGACGGCGAGCGGTTCTTCGGCTGGCTAAGGCAGATCGCGGTGAACCACCTGCGCGACGGCTGGCGCCGGCACAAGCTGCCGCAGCTTCCATTCGACGACGCGCTGCACGACCGCCCGGATACGGAGGCGCTGCCCGACGAGCAGTTGCTGCGCGCAGAGCGCCAGGTCGAGATCGCGCAGGCACTCGCGTCGCTGAGCCTGCACGACCGCAGGATTCTTGCGCTGCGCTACGAGCAGGACCTCTCATACCACGAGATCGCGGGCATGCTCCACACGACCGAAGGCACCGTGGCAACCTGGCTCTACCGCGCGAAGGAACGGCTTCGCAAGGCAATGGACCAACCGAAGGGCAGGCAGCGGTAATGGTCGCACACATTTCTGGCAGGGACATCGGACGCTACGTCGACGGCGAGGTCGCTCGGGAAGAGGCATTGCGCCTCAACCGTCATCTCTCCGGGTGCGCATACTGCCGCGGCCGCCTCGAAGCAGAGCAGCGGCTGACCCTCGATCTCACGTCGTACTTCGCCATGTCGCTGCCCGCCGGCGCGCATGCGCGGGCGTCGCGCGGTCGGCTGCCGCTTCAGTTCCCCGCTGCAGCCGCGGCCGTGCTCGTGGCGTTCCTCGCCTATCCCGCCTTCAGCCACGACCTGGTGCCGCCGCCTACGACCGGCGCAAGCAGCGTGATGCCGTTCGTGCTCGGCGTACGTGTCGACGGAGGTCTCGACTGGTCCCAGCTCTCGACCTGGACCGGCTTCGTCGTCGAGCGCCAGAGCCAGTCCCTCGACGTGCGGGTGGGCGCGGACGTGTTGCGTGTGGAACTGCCGAGCGGCACGAAGTCGGACGCCTACCCTGTCGGTTCCGCTGTCGTGGTGCGCGGCAGCCTCGTTGGCACGGGCGTCGTTTCGGCCGCGGCAGTGCAGCAGGTCGCGCCGTAGTCGTCAAACTGGCAGGGCCCGGCCGTCAGGCCGGGCCCTTTTCGCATCGTGCCCGCCCGCGGACGGCCGGACGGTCCAAGTACTCTGCGCGAATGTCCGCATGCGCCTGGATCTGGGCGAGGCGCGCCGCAGCATCCCTTGCGGGCTGGGAGCCCGCGAAGCATCGCCTGCGGCATCGCCCGGTTTCAGAGTGCGTGCTCCACGCAAGCCGCCAGTCCGAGGCAGCTCCTGACGTTTACATGAAATGCGGTACCCAACCCGCGGATATCAGAGCATACACCGTCGCGTTCGGTTTCGGCGCCGAGCCAAGAACCTGTCTCACGACAGCTCGTTCTCCCCGCAGGTTGCAACCTCGCGATATCAGAGAAAGGCCCGCAGGGCCGAGACGAACGCCTCGGGCTGCTCGAGGTGCGGCGAGTGGCCGCTGTCTGCGATCACCACCTCCCGGTAGCTCCCCCCTGCCTCGGCGTAGCGGTCAAGCAGGCTGCGCATCTGGCTGACCATCGGTTGCGGCGGGAAGACCTCCGCTCCCGGCCAGCCCGGCACGGCACCGAGCTGTCCGAGCGAGCCGAAGTCGAGCAGGGAGAAGTCCGCGACGATCTGGTCGTCGTCGCCGCGCAGCCAGAGAACAGGTGGGCGCGGCGAGATCCTGGCGAATGCCGAGAGGTCGCAGTAGCCAGGAGCCATGGCGTTGTTGATGCCGTCCACCCCGGGGGCCACGCCGGGCCAGTTCTCCGACGGCTGCAGGCCACCTGGGTAGAATCCCTCCCCGATCCGCATGGCCAGGACCGACGAGACGAGTTCCTCCTCTCGGTCGGGCGGCACGCGGAACGGCGGCTTGAAGTAGAAGGAGTTCATCACGCTGCGCGGCGAGAATGGGCTCTCGTCGCTGCGGTCCTTCTGCGCCAGCCGTCGTACGTACTCGGGGTTGGCCGCACCGCCGCCGCTGCCGGCCCGGTCTGGCCAGCAAAGACTGCCGGCAACGTCCTTGGTGCCGCCGAAGCCGAACGGAGAAAGGGGGCTCTCGAGCACGAGCGAGCGCACCCTGGTCGGGTGGTCGATGGCGTATTGCATGACAACCCCCGCGCCCATCGACCAGCCGAGCAGGCGGATGTTCGCGTCGGACGCGAGACCCAGGGAATCCACCAAGGCTGCGATGTCGTCTGCGAAGTCCCGCATGCCCCGGCGGGCGTCGATCGGTCTGGGCTCGCTCTCGCCGTAACCGCGAAGGTCCGGGGCGATCACGCGGAAGTCGCCGGCCACGGCCTCGATCAGCTCGTCGAAGAACACGGACGACGAGGCGTTGCCGTGCACGAGCAGAAGAACATCGCCGTCGTCTCTGCCCGCGCAGCGCACATGGGTCTCGATGCGCCCTGTCCTGTACCGCCGCGTTCTGATCGCCATACGCTTGCCCTCCCCCACCTGACGTCATCGTCATGTTTAGACGTGCGGGCTGGCGTCCCCTGCATGTCTCGGGGCCTCGAGGCCGCCGTCTCGGAGTACGCAAATGTCGCCAACCCGTCGGCGCAGGATGCCCGCCGGCGCCATCGAGCCGCTCCGGTCCATCGGCCGGCTCCATGTCCTGACCTGATCGTCCGGCACAGCGACGTCCCGCTCGGCGCAAGCAGCGCCAGAGGTGCGGCGAGCGGCGCAGAGCCGGCCGCAACCTGCGTCAACCGCCAAGGGCCCGCCTTGCGGCGAGCCCTTGGGCGGCTATGGTCTTGGCAGGCCCGGCCTCAGAGGCCGATGCGACCCATCCAATAGGAAAGCGTGCGGCGCGCGTCCGCCTTCGGCATGCCGGAGATCTCCTGAGCGACCTGGCACGCGACCAACTCCGCGCCGACCCGGCTCAGCGCTCCGCGCATCGCGGCGATCTGATGCAGAACGCGCTCGCACGTGTCGTCTTCGCTGATCATGCGCTCCACCGCGCGCGCCTGTCCCTCGATCCGCCGCATGCGCGCGACGAGAGCCTGGCGCTGCTCGGCATCGAGGTGCGGACCGTCAGCGGGCGGCGTCGTCGACGATGGCACGAAGCTCCTCCTCCACAGCGCTGGCAAGCCCCTGCAGGCGCCCTGAGGCCTCGCCCTCGTCCGCCAGGCTGATGAGACTCTCGGGCCGCAGGATGCCGATCTCGCTGCCGGTGCCGGTCTGGCGCACCAGGAGGCGGCAGGGAAGGAAATAGGCGCTCTCTGGACTTATCTTCAGCAGTTCATCGGCGCGGGAGGGGTTGCATATCTCGAGGACGTGCATCGCCCCGTGGCCCGGGAACCCCTTCGCATCGAGCGTCGCACCCATGTCGGTCTGCCAGAGGGCACTGAAGCGGTGCGCGGCGAGCGCATCCCGAACGGCTTCAAGCGCCTCGTCGACGCTCTTGGCACTCTGCATGCGGTACGCAAACGGCAAGGCGCATCCTCCTTCATCTCGCACAGCCATACCCTACCGTGTATGCTACCGCTCTGCGAAGGATAAGCAAGTCTCTGCTCCCGCTGAACCGTCGCCGGGCACTGTCTGCGGCACCGCCAGGCCTGATGGCACCGGTCGAGGTGTGCGGTTCCTGCCGCTCGCAGGGCATAGAGACCTGCCGGCAGTCCGCAGCCGGCCATCCTGGTTCGCCAGTCGCCACGCTCATCCCGCCCGATGCACCGCCGATCGCCGCACGCGCGCTGCTCCAAAGGAGGGTGCCAGGAGGTCGGCGGGCAGTGGCGAGCCCCGGCCAACGGTCTGCAAGCACTGCCGAGGGAGGTATAGGACGCACAAGGTGGAATCGCCCGTATGGGTGAAGGCCATGCCGGTCGTGTTCAGAGCCATCATGCCCCACGGTGACGAGCTTCTTCCGTACACTGCGGCAGATTCCGGCCTCGTCGTCCTGCGCCAGAGCATGGCCGCCATCGGAGAGGCGCTGCGCCACGCGCGACCGGATCTCATCGTCATCGCAAGTCCGCACCATCTACGCGTCCCGGGCCATCTGGCCATTGCGGACACATCCTACGCCGAAGGGTCCGTCGCTGCGGGAGACCACGTCTTCAGCCGGCGGGTTGCGCTGGACAGGGAATTCAACCGGACGCTCGCCGAAGCCTCGGCGGCCGCGGGACTGCCCCCCGCCCGCGCAGGTTTTGCGACGGTGGAGGGTCCCCTCTCCACGCTGCCGCTCGACTTCGGATCCCTCGTGCCGCTGTACTATCTCATCGGCCGCGAGGGCGGACCGAGCGTCTCAATCGTCGGCCCGCCGCGAGATCTCGGCCTAAGGCCGCTCGTGCGACTTGGCGCGGAGATCGCGCGACGCTGCGACGGGCGCCGCGTGGCGTTCATCGCAAGTGCGGACCTCGCGCACGCGCATCAGGCAGAGGGGCCGTACGGCTTCGACCCCGCCGCCGCCGCCTACGACACGCTGGTGCAGCAGGCCGTGCTCCGCGGAGACCTGCAGGCGTCCGTCGACATCCCACCCGCCCTGGTCGCCAGGGCCAAGCCGGACGCACCATGGCAACTCGCCGTTCTGCAGGGGCTGATGGGCACGCCGGGCAGGGCGCTTGATGTCGCGTACGCACGACCGACCTACTTCGGCATGCTGGCGGCGCGCTTCGACGCATCATGAGGAATTGGCCCGGGGTACAATCGGTCGCTTGGTCCCAGGTGCGCTGTGGATCGAGGCGCCCGAGCCTATCCTGATAGCAGGTCGCGGCATCCGAACTGGGAGTGGTCATGGTGCGCATGCGTCGGCAGTACTATTTCCGTGATCTCTGGCCAACGGACGAAGGCGGCCGTCTCCTGGGCGGCGCCCTGCTGCTCGTCTGGGGACTGTCGCTCGCCGTGTCGGGGCTCGGCATCCAGAGCGGCCCCATCGCCACGGCATTCCAGCTGTACTGGCCAGCGCCCTTCGTGCTCTGGGGCGCCTTCGGCTTTCTCTGGCACCTGGTGCGCGGGACGTCAGGCATGACCTTCTACCTGATCGTCGCGGCGCTTGCCGCACTCGTCGAGGTGGACACGCTGCATATCGCGCACGTCGATGTCGGCACCCTCTTCGTGGCAGTTCTGCTTGTCGGCTTCGGCCTGAGCTTCCTGCGACGCCTCGGCGGTCACGGGGGGTACCGGCCATGAGCGACATGGGCGACGGCCCATTGCGGCACGGCGTCTGGCACGAGTTCAGCTTCCGCGCCTTGATAGGCTACCTGCTGCTGGCATGGGGCGTCATCCTCGCCGTGCACGGGCTTGGGCTCGCCACGACCCAGGCGGGCCAGTTCGTGCAGCTCTACTGGCCGCTGCCCATCATCGCGTGGGCGCTCTTCGGGCTCGTGTACCGGCTTGTGACGTCGTCCGGCGGTGGCCTCGTCTACCTTCTGGTGCTGCTCTTGGCGGCTCTCGTCCAGCTGAGCGCCCTACACATCGGCCACTTCGACGCCGGCACGATCTTCTGGGCCATCGTGGTGATCGCCTTCGCCTTCGAGGTGCTGCGCGGACCGAACTGGCGGCGCGAATGGCAGCGAGACTGGCAGCGGGGCTGGCAGCGGGAATGGCGGCGGGACTGGCGGCGCGGCCGGCACTGGCGCTACGGCATCGGCGACGTCGACGTGACGGTCGACGCGAACCAGAGCCGGCGTCTCCTGCACGAGGGCCATCTGATCGGAGACATACGCCTCGACCTCTCGCAGATCCACCTCGAGGACGGAGAGACCCCGTTCGAGCTCAACGCCCTGATCGGCGACATCACCGTCCTCGTGCCTTCGGACTTGCCCGTGTCCGTCGTGGCGGAAGTGACGGTGGGCGACATCCGCATCTTCCGCCAGAGCGCGGACGGCATCGGCCGTCGCCTCACGTACGAGACGCCGGGCTACGACACCGCGACGCGCAAGGTGCGCATCATGGCGCACCTGCTGATCGGTGACATCACCGTGCAGCAGTTCTGATGGCAAGCCAGCCAAGGCGTACGGAGGGCGGATCCCTCGGCATCGACTGGCAGATCGCCGGATTCGGTCTCGTGATCGGCGCCGCCGCCGCGCTCGCCGCGCTCGCACTCGCCCACGCGCCGTTCGGCCTCCTGCTCGAAGGCGCTGGCCTGGGGGCGGCCGTCGGCGGCGCCGCCGGCTTCCTTCTGGCCAGGCCCTTGAAGCGGGACCTGCGGGAACTCTCGCTGTACGCGGCACTCCTGGCCCACGGGCAGCTCGATGCCCGGCTGCCGGGCGACGGCGCAGGCGAGCTGCGCTACCTGATGCGGCAGCTCGATGCCATGGCTCTGTCCCTCGCAGAGCAGGTGGCCGCCGTGCGGCGCCTCGCCGCCGAACGACAGTCCCTCGCCCAACAGGCGGAGCAGGTGGCCGTGCTCGAGGAGCGCCAGCGCCTGGCACGCGAGCTGCATGACACGGTCAGCCAGGAGCTGTTCGCCTTGGCGATGATGCTGGGCGCCATCCGCAACATCCTGCCCGAGGCGAGCGGTGAGGCGCGCGAGCAGTTGAGCCGCGCCGAGGAGGTGGCTCGCCGCGCCCAAGCCAGCATGCGCGGCCTGATCCGCGCCCTGCGCCCGGTGGAACTCGGCAGCCGCAGCCTTGCCGCGGCGCTGGAAAGCCTGCTCGACGAGGTGGGCGAGCGCCAGGGCATCGCAACGGAGCTGCAGGTGCAAGGCCACGATCCCCTGCCCGCCGGCATCGAGGACGCCCTCTTTCGCATCGCCCAGGAGGCCGTCTCGAACGCGGTGCGGCACGGCCAGCCATCGCGCATCGCCGTTACCCTGCGCCGCAGCGGCAGCGAGCTCGCCCTGACGGTCGCGGACAACGGCCTTGGATTCGATCTCCAGACAAGCGCGACGCACATCGGCCTCGGCAGCATGCGCGAGCGGGCCGCGGAGATCGGCGGCCAGTTCGTCATCCGGAGCCGTCCCGGCGCCGGCTGCAGCGTGCAGTTGCGGCTCGCCGGTCTCGCGTCGGCCAAGGAGGAGGAGGAGTCGTGAGCATCCGCATCGTGCTGGTCGACGACCACGCCGTGGTGCGCCAGGGCCTGGCTGCCTTGATCGCGACCCACCCGAAACTCGAGGTGGTGGGCGAGGCGGCCAGCGGCGAGGAGGCGGTGCCGCTCTGCCATCGCCTGCAGCCGGACGTCGTGCTGCTCGACATGATCATGCCGAAGATGAACGGCGTGGCGGCCGCGTCGGCCATCAAGGCGGCCACTCCGAACAGCCGCGTGCTCCTGCTCACGAGCTACACCGAGGGGGACCTCGTCCAGCCGGCCTTGGCGGCAGGCGCAGACGGCTACCTCCTGAAGACCGCGTCCGCCGAAGGCGTGCTGCAGGCTGTCCTCGCGGTGGCCGAGGGCCAGCAGGTGCTCGACGCGGTCGCCGTGGAGGCCCTGCGCCAGCCCAAGGTCTCGGACCTCAGCCTGCGCGAGCGGGAAGTGCTGCACCTCGTCGCACAGGGCCTGAGCAATGCCGAGATCGCGGACAGGCTGGCCATCACGGTGCGCACGGTGAAGGCGCACGTGTCCAGTCTCCTCCAGAAGCTCGACCTCCAGGACCGCACGCAGCTGGCGATCTACGCGCTGCGCCGCCAGACCGACCACTAGGCGCGGCGGCGCCGGAGGGCTTCGCGCAGCGGCTGCGCCGCCACGCCTTCTCTGTCCGCCAGGAACAGCACTGCGCCGGCCACGGCGTCCAAGCGGCCCCGGGGCTGCGGGCCTGCGGCAAACTGTCGCCGCAGAGCCCTTGTGAAGGCCTCGCGGTACGTCGGCGGCCCACCGAGCAGCAGCGAACCATAGCGCGCCACCGGCGAGCCCGGCGCGAGACCCTGTGCCGTGAAGAAGCGGCCGGCCACCCGACCGAGCTCGGCGCCCATGCGCCAGAGAACCGATCGCGCGCCCAGGTCCCCATCGGCGGCCAGTTCGGCGCAGAGGGGGGCCACGAGTAGCGCGACCTGCCAGGAAGGAAGGTTCGCCCCTTCTGTCGCGCGCGCGAGCGCCACGTGGTCCGGCAGGCCGAAGAGTGCGAGGATGCGCTCGGTCAGGCGGGTCGGCGGGGCTGCGCCCTGGGCGGCAAGGATGGCCTCGCGCAGGGCGAAGGTGGCGATGTCCCCTGCCCCGCCTTGCGGTCCCGTGACATCGTTCAAGGCCAGGATGCGCCGCACTTCGCCCGCCTGGCGCATCGCGATCGCCGCGCCCGTGCCGCTCGCGACCACGCCGACCGCCTCGCCCGGCACCGCCCAGAGCGCGGCGGCGATGTCGTTCTCGATGTGGACGCGGCTGCCGAGAGCCTGTGCAAGCGCGCCGTGCAGAAGCCCAGGGTGTTCCGGCAGGTCTACGCCCGCGAGGCAGGCAGCCACCGCGTCGGGCCGCCTCCCTGACGACGCCGCGAGAACCGCCTGACGCACCGCTGCGACGGCGCCGTCCACGCCCACGACCTGATGGTTTGACGGTCCCGCCTGCCCCTGGCCCAAGATCTCCCCGGAAGCGGCGACGGCCAGGGCGCGCGTGTAGGTCCCGCCGCCGTCGACGCCGACGAGGAGGCTCACCGCAGAACCGGCCAGTAGGCCCGGTTGGCGGCCTGAAGGTCGCCGAGCAGCCGCTCGGCCACGTCCGCGCCACTTACGAGCGGATGGCACATCAGGGCTTCGAGCGCCTTCCTGCGCGATCCCTGCACCGCCGCCTCCACCGTCAGCCTCTCGTACTCCTTGACGGCGAGCGAGATGCCCCGGAGCAGCCGAGGCATCGCTGCCTTGCGCGGCACCGCGCGGATGCCCGCGCGGCTCACCTCGGCGTTGCGCTCGACCACGTCGTCGTCTGCAAACTCGCGGAGGGCCCCCCGGTTCGGCAGGTTCAGCACGAGCTGCCTCGGCTCGTCCGCACCGAGCGCGATCATGACGTCCACCGCCACCTCGGAGTAGTAGGCGCCTCCGCGCTGCTCGAGCTCCGGCGGCTTGCCGGTGAGGGACGGGTCCCGGTAACGAGCGAACAGCCTTGCCTCGATGGCCCGTACCTGATCGGCGCGCGTGCCCTCGGGCGAGGCGGCCGCCTGCTCGGCGTGCTTCAGGGTCGGGCCGGGAAAGAAGAAGTAGTTGAGGTAGGGATTCGGAAAGAAGCCGAGATCTGCGAAGAACCCTTGCGGGGGCTCCATGCCTGGGGCCACGTGCCGCAGTTCCTCCTCCAGGGCACCGCTTGCCAGTACGGAGGCGGTCGCATCCGCGCCTCCGATGCTGATCCAGCTGCCCGTGAGGTGGTTGAGCCCGGCGGCCTCGAGCGCGACCGCCTCGGGCGGCAGGCCGGCAGCCTGTGCGATGCGCCGTTCCGTGATGCGCGCCACGTTGCAGAGCCCCACGACCCGCGCGAAGCCGGCGGAGCAGAGCGCCTGCGTCACAAGGCCGGCAGGGTTGGTGAAGTTGAGCAGCCAGGCTTCGGGCGCGAGCGTTGCCACGTCCTCCGCCACCTGCAAGGCCACGGGGATGGTGCGCATGGCGTTCGCGAAGCCGCCCGCGCCAGTCGTCTCCTGGCCCAGCAGGCCATGACGCAGTGGTATGCGTTCGTCTTCGGCACGCATCGCGAGGCCGCCGACGCGCATCTGGCTGAGAACGAAGCTCGCCCCGGCGATCGCCGCGGGCCGGTCCTCGGTGACGGTGAACCTTGTCTCCTTCCCCAGGGCAGCCGCCATGCGTGTCGCGAGGCCAGCGATGGTCTGTGCCTTCTCGCGGCCCTCGGGCACGTCGACCAGCCAGACCTCCTGCACGGGCAGGTTCCGCGTCAGAAGCCCCTCCACCAGTTCGGGCGTGTACGAGCTGCCGCCGCCCAGCACCGCGATCTTCATGCTTCGGCCGCCGCTGGATTGAAGTGCAGGAAGAAGGGGCGGAGCACCTTGAAGGCCTCGAAAAACCCGTTCTCGTCCTCGGACATGCCTTCGACAAACGCCCTGAGCTGCATGAGCCCCTCTGGCGGGAACTGCGTTTTGTGCTCGGCGAGCGCCTGCCACTTGCGCTGCCAGTACGGTCCGGCGGCGACGCGCACGTTTGGCTGGCCGCTGCCGTAGAAGGCCACCACCGGCTGGGCGGGCGGGTCCTTGGGCGCGCCGGGGACATGCGGGAACTGCAGGAAGCTGACCGCTTCCGCCACCGCGAGCCCGACGGCGCGGTGGTCCGGGTGGGATTCATAGGGCAGCCACGGATCGCAGGTCAGGACGAAGTCCGGCCTGAAGTCCCCGATCTCGGCCATCAACTCCGCACGCAGGCCGGTGAGGGGACTGTCGAGCAGGTCGCGATGGCCGAGGTGGCGATGCTCCGCGACGCCAAGCGCGACCGAGGCGGCGTCCGCCTCGGCCTGTCGCAGGCGGGCGAGTTCCCGAGGAACGAGGTTCGGGTCCATGGTGCCCATGCTGCCGTCGGTCACGGTCACGTAGCGCACCGCTCTGCCGAGATCGCGCAGCCGTGCGATGAGGGCACCCGCACCGATCTCGTTGTCGTCCGGGTGCGGCTGTACGGCAAGGATGCGCTGCGCGGACAGGATATCGGGCCTGGGTGGCATCAAGGGCAATCGCGCCATCTCCTTCGCGGCTCCCGGCTTCGCGGGCCTCAGCCCTGTTTCCTGCGGCGCCAGGGAGACGGCGGGGACATGGCGAATTCGTGTCGCATCCGTCGGCGCGAGGGGGAGCCCGCGTGTCCTATATTTTGCGTCCTTCGACCCCTTCCGACGCCGAGGTGCTCGCAGCCCTCGGCCTGGATCCCAACGCGCAGCACGGTCTAAACGAGGCCGATCTGTTCGTGTATCCGCTCCATGAGATCTGGCTCGCGGAGCGCGCAGGCGCAGTCGTCGCAGCCGTCCGCCTCTGCCTAGCCCCCCACTCCGGTCTGGCTCTGCTGACCGATCTCGTCGGGGAGGAGGGCGCCGTGCTCGCACTCGTCGGAGAACTGCGCCAGCACGCTCTTGGCGAGGGCGCTGAAACCGTCCAGGCCGCGGCGCCCACGGGCTCCGCCATCAGCCTTGCGCTGGCCGGCCGCGGCTTCTCGGTGCAGCGCCGCGTGGTGCATATCCACTGGCAGCTGCCCGCGCCGGTGCCGGGTGATCCACCAGTCGGGACCACGTTCGCCGAGGAGATCCCTGACCCTGAGGAGTACGCGCGGCTCACCGTCGCTGCCTACCGGGGCTCCTGGGACTGGCTCTTCGACCATTGGGGAGGCGACATCGCCGCACGCCGCAACTTTGCCCGGCTCTTCGAATCGCCGCGCGACGAGCGCTTCATCGGTGCCCGGCAGAAAGGCGAACTTGTCGGGTTCGTCAGCTCCGGCAGCGGCGAGGTGGTGCCCGGTGACTTTTCCACGTTCGGCGTGCTGGTGCGGCCTGCCCTGCGCGGGCAGGGCATCGGCAGCTACCTCCTGCTGCGCGCGCTCCAGGCGCTCTGGACGCGTGGCGTCGGCAGCGCCGAGATGCACACCACGGCGCCCCCCCAGGGCGATCCGCCGGCCGTCCGCCTCTATCTCCGCCACGGCGTGCGCAGAGGGGACATCGCCATCCTTCGCCATCCGGGTCCGGGCTAGGCGCCCGCGCCCCCGTTCCGCGCACCCCGGGCGTTGCGGCGGCGTATGCTGGCGCAACAGGACCCGGTGCGCGACGCCGGGCAAGGGAGGTCACCGTCGTGGCGCAGTGGCTCGCCGACAAGGCGTACGCTCTAGGCCGCTGGCTGGACCGCAGGACCGCGACACCTGAGAGCAACTCCGCACCGCGCGTCGTCGTCTCCGCGAGCGCGCCCGCGACAACGCAGTCGGTCGGAAGCCAGCGCATCCTGGGCATGACCAGCACCTTCAGCCCCGTGACAAGCAGTGTCTTCGGCGCGCCGCAGCTGCCCCGGCCCATCGCGGCATCCGCTCTGAGCACCCACGTATTCCACCAGTGGCCGAGTCAGGGCGTGAAGACCAGCAGCACCGTGAACCAATATCCCTGACGCCACCGCTGACCTGCGGTCGGCAGGTCTTCAGAAGGAAGGAGCCCGAACCTCTGGTTCGGGCTCCCGCAGTTCACGTGCACTGGGGCGGGAAGAGCGGGCTCGGCGGGCAGGGCGGCAACGGCTGGGTCACGCACGGCGCCGGCGAGCAGTAGCCGTAGGCGGGCACCAGGAGCTGCACCGGCGCAGTCGATGTGAATGTGGTGCAGATCGTGACCGTGGTGCAGACCGTGCCGTCGACGATGGCTGGCGGAGCGCAGGACCCGCTCAGCACCGTGCAGGACTGCACCGTCCCCGCGGGGCCGCAGAGAGTGACCGTCTTCAGCAGCGTCACGCTGGTCGATGCGGTACACGTCGTGACCGTGGTCGTAATCGTAAAGTCCACAGTGGCGGAGATCAGGAACGTGGCGTTGATGAAATCGGTCGTCACAGCAGGGGTGCTGCTCTGGAAGCTGCACGTGGCACCGGTCACAGCGCAGCTGATACCGGTGACGGTCCCTGTGCACGTGAAGGGTGTGCAGATCGTGCCACTCGTGTCGGCCTGGAAGCAGTAGTCGAACACCTTGTCGACCAGGATGCAATCGATCTCGGTGGGCGCCGGACAGCCGGTTGGCGGGCACGGGCCCGGTGTGACTGACACGGAATAATCCCTCCCCTGAGCGGTCTCGCTCCTTTCTATGTAGAGGCGTTCCGTTAGGTGACGCGGCCCGTCGCCGGCGGCAGGCGGAGGGAGACGCACTCGTCTGGACGGGCTGAGCGTCGGCGCTCGCCTCGTCCAGACGGCGGAGCGGCTCCCGGGTGCAGTTGCACGCCATGGCAGTCGAGCCGGCAGGCCGGCGCCGGAGAGCGCGAAGTGAAGAGCGTCCACGTGGTCCCGCCAGACCGTGTGCCCCGCTTGCGGGCTCCGACGATGGCTGCCCACAGGTGGCGCGGACGTCACAACCGCAGTGCTGAGAACCGCCGCACGGACATAGTCGGTGGTTGCGGCGGGGGTGCTGCTTTGATCGTTACGTCGGGCCGCCGTCAATGCGCAGACGATGCTGGTGGCCGCCTGGGGGCGCCAAGTTTTCCCCCAAGCGGCGTCGGCCCTGCCGTCTGGACGGCACAGGTACCATTCCGGGACGGCCGGAACGCGGCCGGGCCCTGGCGGTTCCGCATGGCCCAGGAGCGAGGAGGCGCTCGGGGCCGCCGACCCGGCCTTCCCCACACCGGTACCGTCGCGCCCCTCGCCACCGCGTTCCGCCGCAAGGTGGCCCCACGATGAGGCCGCAGCAACTGGTGTGGCCGGAAGGCGACGTGTGGCTGGGCCAAGGTGCAAACGGCTTCGCCTACCGGGTGGGCGCGCGCCGCGGCGATGCGCCGGCGGGCACCGTCTTGGGCCTCCTCGGCCCGCGGGCGGCCGGTGGGCCCATCCTATGGCTGGACGCCCGGGGAACGCTCGCCGGACCGCGCGGGGACCCCTACTGGCAAGGGGTGACGCTCGCCGCCGGCGACCCCGCGCTGCTAGCGGCCGCCGATGGGCATGGCGTCCTGTTCCTCACGTCGGACGTGGCCTGCACGAGTGTCGTCCTTCCCGCGCCGCCCGTGGCGATGGCGGCGCTCGGATCGACGCAAGGTCGCCCTGCGCTGTGCCTCGTGGCGCTCCCGGATGGCGTCAGCTCGCTCATCTGGCAGGACGACCATGTCTCGCGCCAGCAGCTCGCGCCGGGTGCCGCACGGGAGGTGGTCCTGCTCGCCGGCGAGCCACCCGCGGCCGCGGTGCGCCTGCCCGGGGGGGAACTCGACCGCCTTCTCACGTTCCTGTACGCAGCGGCGCCCTGGGCAGCCTGGCGGCCTCTGCCGCCTCTGCTGCTCGGGCCCGACGAGACCCTGCGCCTGCGCCAGGCGGAGCAAGGTCTCTACGTGCGCGCGGGGCCTGGGGCCTGGCTACTCTGCCGTGATGGCCGATGGCACGAGACGGCGCACCTGGATCAGGTCGGCGTGACGACGCAACGCTACGGCAGGTTCGCGTCGCGGGACTTCGAGGCATGGTCTGAGAAGGAGCACCTTCCATCCGCAGGAAAGTTGGCGGTTGGCCGCAACCGCCAGGGCATCCAGGTGCCCAGCGGGCCAGAGAACTCCACCCAGAGCCATGGCGACTTTGTCCGAATGCCGCGCGGCGTCTAGCATCGGAGGCGGGAGGTGGCCCATTGCAGAACCTACGCATCCTGCCGCTCGCCATCGCCGCCGGGCTTCTCCTTCCGGCAGTGCCCGCGCTTGCCGCCGCTACGTACACGAGCGAAGGCAGCGTCACCTACTTCGGGTCGGGCATCGGCTCCCCGCTCTTGATCCTGCCTCTCACGACCGTGCCGGCCCAGACGACGCCTCCGAGCCCGACGCAGCCTGCGACGGCGGTCGGGGCCTTCTCCTCCGGATCGACCACCTACTTCGTGCCCGGTCTGGGCCAGTGGGTGGCACAGGCGGCCGCCTCGACCGGCTCCGTCCGCAGCGCGTCCTCAGGCAGCGGTTCTGGCGCGAGCGGCACGAATGCCGGCACGTCCGCATCCGGAACGGGTACCAGTCCCGGCGCCGTGGGCAACAACGCGTCGCTCTCGAGCCAGTTCCTGTCCCTCGTCAACCAGGCCCGACAGCAGGCCGGCCTCGGTACCCTCGCCGACAGCCCGATCCTGGACCAGCTGGCCCTTGCCAAGGCCCAGGACATGGTCGACTACGGCTACGTCGACCACTACTCCCCGCGGCTCGGCTGGCCGATCAACCAGGAGCAGGCTGCCGGCTTCGTGGCGCAGTCCATGGGAGCCGAGAACATCGCCGAGGCGGGCAGCATCCAGCGGGCGATGATCGACCTGATGTCGGACGCGGGCCACAAGGCCAACCTGCTCGACCCTGCCTTCACGCAAACGGGCATCGCCGTCCTGCCGGTGACCGGCGGGGTGCTGGTGGAGGAACTCTTCGCGGGCCCGAGCCTCTGACGGAGCCCTGAGCCCCCGCCGCGCATAGCCTGCGGCGGGGGTTTTGCCATGTTGTTGACACTCTGCATGATCGTGCGCGACGAGGCGGGCGAGCTCGCGGAGTGTCTGCGCTCCGCGCAGGCTGCCGTCGACGAGATCGTGATCGCCGACACAGGATCGCGCGACGAGAGCCGCGAGATCGCCCGCTCGTTCGGCGCGCGGGTGGTCGAGTCGCCGTGGCAGGAAGACTTCGCCCTGGCGCGCAACGCATCGCTCGCCGAGTCGCACGGCCGCTGGGTGCTCGTGCTCGACGCCGACGAGCGCCTTGAGGGCGATCCGGGCAAGCTGCGGCGATGGCTCAGGCGCACGAACGCCATCGCGGCCCAGGTGCCGATCCGCAACCTGATCGCGGACGGGCGCGAGGAGCGGCACAGCGCGGTGCGGCTCTTCCGCCGCCTGCCCGGCGTGCGCTACGAGCGCCGGCTGCACGAGCAGGTCCTGGGCAGCCTGCTCGCCCAGCGCCCGCAAGGGCCCATCGCCGTGGCGCCAGCCGTCATCGCCCATCATGGCTACCTGCCCAAGCTGGTGGACGAGCGCGGCAAGCGGGAGCGCAATCTGCGCCTGGCGTTGGAGGAGGTGGCAGAGCGGCCCGACGACGCGTTCGCGGCGTACGCGCTGGGAGTGGAGCAGCTGTCGCAGGGCGACTTCGCGGCGGCGGCCGCCGAACTCAAGCGGGCGCGCGAACTCACGGCCGTGATCGAACCATGGCAGAGCAGGCTCTTCAAGCTCGAGGCATCCGCCCTGTGGCAAGCGGGGCGGGAAAGCGACGCGCTGCGTCTCGTGCTCGAGGCCCTGCGCCACTTCCCCAGGTTCACCGATCTGCACTACCTGGCGGGGGTGCTGCTCGCGCGCGCCGGCCGGCCGCGCGACGCCGAACGTCACCTGAGACGTGCGATCGCGCTGGGCCCCGCCGAGACGCCGCCCTACGACGGAGTCGACCCGAGGCTCGGGGGTGCGCAGGCCTGGCGCATGCTCGGCATGCTGCTCGGGGAGCTTGGCCGGCACGACGAGGCCGTGGCTGCCCTGAGGCAGGCTGTGCGCCTCGAGCCCGGCGATCTCGGGCATGTGCAGGCGCTGGTGGAGCAGCACGTGTCGGCGGACTTCGCGCCGAGCGGGCTCTGGCGCGATCCCCCGCCCGCGGCGCTCGAGGTGGCGGCAGTCCTGTACCGCCTGCGCCGATGGGGCGAGGCGCTCGAGGCGTTCGCCGCGGCGCGGCAGGACCACCCCTCGCTGCCCGGTCATCTCCATCTCCTCGAAGCTATGTGTCACACGCGGCTGCGGCAAGCACCGCAGGCCTGGCGGCAGCTTCATGCGGCGCTGCCCCTGTCCACGGCCGCCCACCGCAACGCTCTCGAACAGGTTCTTTGGGCGCTCGGCCTGCGCAGCGCGCAGGAGCTGTCGGAGGCCGGCGCCGCCGACGATCTCGCGTCTGCCCTTGCAGCCTTCAGGCAGGAGTTCGGAAATTCCGACCGCCTCCCAGCCGCTCCCCCTGAAGGGATTGGGACCTGCAGCGCCAATCCTTCGCGCATGGCGCACGGGGAGGAATACGCTTGATCGCGGAAGACAGCCCTTACCTCGGTTGGCCAGGACATCCCAGACTCCGCCTCGGACATTTCCTTTCGCTGACCTTCTATTGGTTCTCGAACAACACGCTCTGGACCGGTCTTCTGCTCATCGTCATGCCGGTAAAGGTGATGCAGCTGGTCGGCAAGGCCCAGTCGACGGAGCACCTCTCGCTCATAAATCTCGCCGGCACGCTCGTCGCGGTGCTCGCCGCACCCATCTTCGGCGCGATCTCGGACCGTTGGCAAACGAAAACCGGGCGGCGCAGACCGCAGATGGCGGTCGGCGTCATCGGCAACATCGTCTTCTTCCTGGTCATGGGGTTTGCGACCAGCTTCGCCGCATTCCTGATCGGATTCGTCGGCGTGCAACTCTTCAACAACATCGCAGGTTCGTCGTACACCGGACTTATCCCCGACCTCGTGCCGCACGCGCAGCGCGGCACGGCCTCAGGCTTCATGGGAACCTGGAACCAGATCGCCGTCATCGTCGGCGCACTCCTCGCGACATCGCTCGCAGGCATGGGCTACTGGTACGCCACGGCCTTCATCATGCTGCTCGGCCTCATCGTCACGCTGCTCTTCGTACGCGAGCCGGTGCCGCCCAGCGTGAAGCCCTTCGACCTCTCCGCGTTCTTGCGCAGCTTCCTGATCGGCGGTCCCGGCTACCGGGACTTCTGGTGGGTCTACCTGACGCGCTTCCTCGTCATGATGGGCCTCTACGTGCTCGAGTTCTACCTCGCCTACTACCTCGAGTTCGTCATGGGGATCAAGAATCCGAGCGGCACCGTCTTCCTCATTCTCATCGTGCTGACCGTGACGGCCCTCCTGTCGGTCCTGAGCGCCGGCTACCTCTCGGACCACCTGGGCAGGCGCAAGTTTCTGGTCACCTGGGCGGGCATCCTGATGGGGCTCTCGTCGCTGCTCTTCGTCTTCATGCACGCCATGGTCGGCATCTATGTGGCTGCGGCCCTGTTCGGACTCGGATACGGCACCTACCAGTCGACGGACTACGCGCTGGTCGTCGACACGCTTCCGACCAAGAACGCCGCCAAGGACATGGGCATCTGGGGCACCTCGACGACCCTGCCGCAGGTTCTCGCGTCGACGATCGGGCTCGCCATGGCCTCGCTGATCATCCCGCACTGGGGATACAACCTCGGTTACCGCTCGCTGTTCGCAGTGACCTTCGTGCTCTTCCTCCTCGGTTCCATCCTCGTCCGTCAGGTGCGCAAGGTGGCCTGACGCGGACGTCGCGCCGCCGTGATCCGGCCCGCCGCGCACCGCAGCCATGCCATAGGATGTGCATAGCGGCAGCGTGACCAGAAAGATCCCGCCCGAGGCGGTCCATTGGACCGTCACGGTCGGAGGGATCGCTGGGCGGCGGCGCGAAGTGGATCACGAGCATCCACACAAGGAGGATCCCCTTTGCGTCAGCCCCGCCTGTTGGCCGTCGGCCTCGCCGCCGCCTTCCTGATCGCAGGCTGCGGTACCCAGAACGGCCCGAGCACAGCGGAAAACCGCGCCCTCGACTCCATCCCGGGCGCCCAGAAGGTACTCAGCTATCCGATCCCCCTCGCCGGTCTCGTGACATACCTGCCCGGAGCGGAAGGCACCGTCGGCGCGCCGGCCTACGTCTTCACGATCCGGCGCCAGGCAAGGCGGAAGCCTCTGTGGGTGGTCGCAGGGTCATCGGGCGCCAAGGCTCTTGCGGTCTACCCCGACCTGGCCGCCGCATGGCGCGCCGCCGGGCGGCTCCACGTGCCTGCGGCCGCGTTCGCAGTCGTCGGCAGCGGCCCGCTCGGCCGCCTGAAACTCCAGGTGATCGGCGCGCAACTGCAGCGCGTCGCGGGCGCGCGCCTGCGCAAGCTCGGTCTCAAGCTGCCGGGCTCGGCATACGACGTGCTGTCGGTGGTGACACTGCCAGGCAACGCCAACGCCTCCGGGCTTGGCGTCGCGCATTTCGTGCTGTCCCAGGGCAAGGTGGTCGGGGAATACGGCGGTGGCCGCTAGCCCCACCAAGCGAGCGATACCCGCCTGCCGCTGCGCCCCACTTCGGCGCAGCGGCCCTTTTTGCCGGTCCGTCCATAGGCACATCGGTGCGAACCCGGTCCGCCGCGTCCGCGGCGCCGCGGGCGGCATCGCGCGGCAATGAAACGTTCGCGTGCCCTAGGATTCATCGCCGCCACGGCCACGATATCGCTGCCGCTGCTGACATCGGCGCCGGCGCTCGCCGCGGCGGCCGGACAGCCGGCATCGTCTCCTGCGGTCCAGAGAGGACAGACGCCTGCAGGCAAGGCCCGCCTGCCCATGCCTCAACGCTACCGGGTCAAGCCGCAAACGCTGTTCGCGGCGGGCCTGCGCACCGCCGCCAAGGCACGTGTGACGGCTCCCTGGCTGCCGAGCGGCTGCAGGCTGGTCGAGATCGGTCCGGCGAACGCCGGTTACACGGCCGCCCAAATGTGTGCCCTGCCGAATGGTTTTCATCTGCGCCGCGGCTACATGCTGGTGCGCGGCTCTGTGGCTCCGGCTGTCCACAGCACATCCGGCGCGTCGGGCGCACCCTGATCCCTGCAGCGATATCTGCACCTCCCGAGCACCTCCCCACGGTGGGGAGGTGCTCTCGCTTGTCGGCGGACGGACGTGCCGGATGCCCCGCGCATGTGGTCACTGGCGCTACGGCCGGAGCGCGCAGCAGACGGGGTGCTTCGTAAAGCAAACTGCGCCTGCCGGGCGGCTGCCGTGGATGCGTCGCCCCTTCCTACCACAGGCGTCCCATCCCGCCAATCCCTGTGCAGAGGGTTATCCGCGCGTCCCCCGCCGAAACGGCGGCACACTCGGCGGGCCAGTCGGCACGTTGCAATCCAGTCGGTCATGTCCGGCCACCTGTGGGAGCACCGCCGCGCCAGCCAGCGAGGATGGTCGCCCTTCGTAACGCCCAACCATCCGGAGCATGGTTACATTTGCCATCGGCTGATCTGCCGCGTCCATTGGGGATAGTGGACTGTGATCACAAGCAGCGTCCACAAGTGCATTGTTTCACATAGTGGGGTGTCGTGTGATGTTCTGGGACGGATGCCTCACCCGAGGCAGGATCGTCACCTCGTCAGATCGCTCCAGGCTGCCTTCCCTGGTAAGGAGGAGGGAGGGATCCATGAGGCCCCTGAAGCAGCGCGCTTCCCCCGCTCGCCTCAAGGCGCCCCGTGCCCCGCAGCTGGACCGATCGCGACGAAGGGGCGCCCTCAAGGCCGGAGGCCCTGGCACCTGAGGTTGCGGGACACCGCGGCATCGCGGCCGCTTCCGCCGCGATGAGAGACGCTCAAAGATCCGGACCGCAGTCGTACCTGTGAGATCAAGGAGGAAACACAAGATGCAGTTCCGCAAGAGCATCGCCGCACTGGCAGGGCTCGTCGCCGCCGGTACCATGCTTGCCGCGACCGCCACCCCGGCGTTCGCCGCGAGCGGCCCGCTCACCGTCTACGCGGACACCGTCACGAACCAGGGCTGCGTCCAGACCAACGTCTTCCACCGCGGCATCGACGTCCTCGTATGGCGCATCAACGTGCTGCAGAACGGCCAGCAGGACAAGAACGCCACGGTGACCGTCCAGGTCAAGGGCGGCCAGACGTTCAAGGCGCCGTACAACACGCACGACGACTTCTACACCGCGGCCTGGAACGTTCCGTTCAACCAGCCTACGGGCACCATCCAGTACACCGTCACCGCAACCGACGGCAGCCAGACCGCTACCTACCAGCCCCAGTTCATGGTCGCACCGTCCGAACTCATGATCGTCCCGGCAACCTACAGCGTGGCCGCGCAGGTCGGCACCGGCAAGGCCGTCACCTCGTTCGCCAAGACCGTCAAGACCATCCCGGTGTCCGCGAAGGTCACCTACGCCACCGACTCCGGCTTCGCGTACCTGACGTCAGGCAACGTGAACGCACAGATCGGCCTTGAGGGCAATGTCAACGCCAAGGGCGCCCAGATCGTCCAGAAGACGGTGGCCCTCCGTTACAACGCCTCGACCAAGGCATGGTCCGGCAGCGTTCCGACCTCCGGTCTCAAGCCCGGACTCTACGTCGTCGTCGTCAACGCGGCGGACCACGTGACCCCGGCCAACACCGGCACCGGCACGACCCTCGCCTTCACGGTGCAGTAAGATGTCTCGAGCGTTTCTTCGGACCTGGCTCAGGTCCCTGGCCCTGATCGCCACCGCTGTCGTCACGGTCTCCGGCTTCAGCGCGCCCGCCTTCGCAGACGGCTCCGGCACAAGCGCCACGTCGCCCAACGGGCAGATCAACGTGCTCACACCGAACGTCTACCCCGGCGGCCAGGTCCAGTGGACTGCGACCGGCCTCACCCCGAACGCAACGCTCGACCTGGACTGGCAGACCGTCAGCGGAGGGTGGATCGTCGACGGCGACAACCTCGGCACCAGCACCGAGAAGCCGGCGACATACACCTTCAGCAGCACCCAGATCGGAACCGTGCAGGCCACCGCGACCGGCACGGCATCGGGATCCTTCCCGGTGCCGTCCGGCTTCGGCGGCACGCACAACTTCCAGCTGACGGACGCGAACGGAACGGTCGAGGCAGTAGGCAGCGTCGCCGAATGGCCATCGGCCACCATCGCCCAGACAACCGAGCCGCAGGGCGGCTTCTTCCACATCCAGGTGCTCGGGCTTGCGTACACCCCCTACACATCGGACTACGGCGTCCTCTACGACGACCACTACATGGGATTCATCTCGGCGGTCTCGACGAACGGCACAGCCACCTTCGAGGTGCGCGCCGAAGGCGTCGGCAACCACCAGATCTCGCTGCGCGGCGCAGGCGTCTGGGGCCCCTACCTCAACCAGGAGGAGAGCCCGTACCCGCTCAACCCACGCTATTACTGGAACGTGAAGGTTACCGCCGCGACGCCGAAGACGGTCCTCGACCCGGAGCCGACGGTCGTGCTGCCGGCGGGCACCGACCTCACGGTCACCCCGACCGCGGGTGTCGTCGGCAGCACCATGACCCTGCAGGGCCATGGCCTCCCCGCCAATGCGACCCTGCAGGTCGTCTGGAACACGGAATCCGGCAGCCGCGTCACAGCGTCCATGTACGAGCCATCCACGATCCAGCTGGCGACCGTGACGACCGATGGCGGCGGCAGCTTCACCTGGAGCGGCTCCGTGCCTGACGACCTCGGCGGCCCGCCGCACGAGATCGACCTCGTGGACGCGAGCCAGAACGTCGTCGGTTCTGCGCAGTTCCGCATCCTGCCGCAGTTCATCAGCGTATCGCCGAACCCCGCCAAGCAGGGCAGCCTGATGACGGTCCACCTCACGGGCGTCGGCTGGACGGAGTACGACAACATCTACGCGGTGGACTACGACAACGCGTTCATGGGCTACGCCTGCGGCTTCAACAGCCACGGCGACGTCCACATCCAGATCCCAGCCGTCGGCGCACCCGGCTACCACTTCATCGACATCTACCCGTCGCCCTACATGGGCAGCAGCACGTTCCCCAACTGGTGGGGCATGCCTCAGCTCACCTACGCGCAGGATCACCCGGGCGACACCCTTCCCGCGTTCCACCTCGTGATCAAGGTGACGCCCTAAAGGGCCTGTCCCCAAGCGTCCGACCACGGCGAGAAGCGGGAGAACGGCGCAGGCTGGGCTTCCGCTTCTCCATCACGCAGAGGGCAACCCCCCCCGCTAAGGAGGAGAGTCCATGTCGGAACACGGCGAGAAGAGCCTCGCTGAGACACTCTGGTCGCCCGAGAAGCGGGTCGTCGTGGCCATGCTCGTATGGCTGACGCTGCTCGCGGTGGGCAGCGCCTTCGTGTCGACCCCGTTCTTCGACCAGCATGAGGGCATGGCACCCGACTACGCCCACACAATGTACCTGCATGGCCTGCTGATCGGCATGGTCGGCCTGCTCGGACTCATTGCCATGGATGTGTTCGGCGCCGGCCACAGGAGCCGCACGGCCCACAACCTGGTGCTCTGGGGCACCCTCGGAGCCGCCCTCTTCAGCGGCATCGGCGGCATCTTCGACCACAGCGTCGAGGACACGTTCTTCCTCTGGATGCAGATCCTTTCATTCTTCTTCCTCGACGAAATCCTCATCACCCTGACCTTCGCTCTCTTCTATCGCGCCGTCGAGACGCGCGTCGTGGCGACCTGGCTCGCAGCGTTCGCCGCCTTCAGCGGCTTCATCTCGGCCGTCATGGGACACATCGCGGGCTGGATCCTCGAATTCGGCGACTACCCGAAGATCTTCGTCGGCGGATATGCCTCCCTGGCGGCCATCAGCTGGCAGAGCCTGCTCACCCACCTCATCTCGGCACACGCGCACGAGATGGTCGTGGCGGTTCTGGCGCTCCTCGTGGCGACCACCTGCTTCTTCTTCAGCCACGAGGGCCGCGGCAACAAGCTGATGCGCTTCGGCCTCTGGTGGACGGCGATCGGCACCATCGTGATGACCGTCGTCTACGTCGTCGCAGGCTTCTCGCAGGCGCAGCCCCCGACGCTGTTCGCGCACACCGTGAGCGGCATCGGCGGCGACGACTTCGTCACCGGTGTGGGCGTGATGGTGGGTTCGGTCATCTCGCTCGTCGGACTGGGCATCGAGCGCCTGCCCGAGCCGCTGACGCGCTGGGGCTCCGCGCTCCTGAGCGCGTTCCTGCTGGTGATCGTTCCGGTCATCGGCTACTACATCGAGACCCACGAAAATCTCTTCAACCATGGCGCCGCCACCGCGCCGAGAGGTGCGGCGGACCTCATCTACGGCTGGTACCACCAGGACTTCGCCTTCTTCATCCTGCCGGCCGTGATGATTCTCCTGCTCGTGCTTCAGCTCTTCGCGAGGGATGCGCGCCAGCGCAGTTCCGCGATCTGGACCCTGCTCGCCGGCACCTTCCTCGCCTTCCTCGGCGGTGTCCTCTACGTGTTCGTCTCGAGCGCCGTCTACGGCATCGCCTTCATCGTCGCGACCGTCGGCATCGCCCTGATCGTCGTCGGAGCCGTGTTGGCGATCTGGGCCACCGCCAGCCGGCCGCGGGCAGTCCCCGCCGATGTGGAGCAGCCCGTCGCGCGGGCACACGCCAGCTAGGTTCACCGCCTGCCTCTGGCCGCTATAGTACGGCACGTCACCAAATTGCGTTGCCTAAGGAGGAAGGGCAATGAAGGGTTCGCGCGCGCTCGGCCTGATCGCCGTATCAGCGACCGCTTCGCTGCCGCTTCTGGCGTCAGCCCCGCTTGGCGCCGCAGCCGCATCGCATCCCGACACTTCGCACGCAGCGATCCAGCGCACCCTCGAGCGCGACAGCGCGGCGCCACGCACCGCCGCCGCTCGGCATCGACTGGTCGCGTCGGCGAAGACCACGACGACACGCCTCCTGTCTGCGGGCGGCAAGACCGCCAAGTCCCCGGGCGTTACGGCGCCCTGGCTGCCAAAGGGCTGCCGGCTCGTCGAGATCGGGCCGGCGAACGCCGGGTACACACAGGCACAGATGTGCGCCTTGCCCAAGGGGTTCCGCTTGCGCCGCGGCTACATGCTCGTCCGCGGCTCGCTGAAGCCGTCGGTGCACACCAGCAGCGGCGCTTCGGGCTAGTCGGCCTTCCCAGGCACACCTGCCGCCTGGCCATCATGCCCCTGGCTGGCCCCCGGATGTCCCGCACGCAGCCACATGGCCGCGAGCGCCCTACCGCCATGACCAGGGCGCTCGCGGCATTCTTCTCGGCTCGCATGACCACGCGGCGGGCCCGGCCACACTATGGTCTCGTTTGCGCTCCGCCCTGCCCGCATCGTCCGGACGCATCGGGCGAACAACCCATGGCGCCGCCCCGCTCTGGCGCAGGCCTGTCTGGGTGGGTTCCCGCCGCATGGCGCATGGCCGCCATCTCCGTTGTCCGCCGATTCCCGGCCGCTTGCAACGACGGACAGCGTCCACGTGTGCATTGTTTCACATGTCTTCCTGCCGTGAGATTGAACTTGGGACCGGTGTGTTGGCGCTTGGGCGCAACGGCCTCCGAATCGACCCGCAGGGAGGTGGCACCAGTCTCCTCGCATCGCACCGATGGTGCGGCGGCTCCCGCCCGCCGCCGGTGCTGCGACGCCCAGAGAGCATGGTGTCCTTGGACGCCGACAGGAGTTCCGGGAGGCACCGTGCAGCCGCCACCGTCCTGATCGCATGGCAGCTGAGGAGGGTACAAGATGCCATCTCGCAGGAGTCTTGCCGCGCTGGTAGGCCTCGCAGGTGCAGTGACCATGGCGGCTGCGACCGCCGTCCCGGCATTCGCAGCGTCCGGCGGCGGGCTGATGGTCTACGCCGACACGGTGACCAATGTCGGCTGCCTGCAGACGAACGTCTTCCACCGTGGCGTGGATGTCGTCGTATGGCGCATCAACGTCCTCCAGAACGGCCAGCAGGACAAGAACGCGACGGTGACTGTCCAGGTGAAGGGCGGCCAGACCTACCCGGCCCCGTACAACAAGCAGGACGACTTCTACACGGCCGCATGGCATGAAGGGCTGAACACGCCCACCGGCACCATCCAGTACACGGTCACGGCGACTGACGGCAGCCTCACGGGCAGCTACCAGCCGCAGTTCATGGTGGCCCCGTCCGAGCTGATGATCGTGCCCGCCACCTACGCGGTGAACGTCAAGGTCGGCAGCGGGGCCAAGTCCCTGACCACGGTGTCCGCCAAGGTGACCTCGTTGCCCGTGACGGCTGGCGTCAACCTCGCCACGGTCTCCCAGGGCAAGACGTCCCTCGCGCCCATGACCGCCGGCCAGGTGACCGCCGCCATCGGCCTGGAAGGCAACGTCAATGTCAAGGGGGCGCAGATCGTCGCCCGCAGCGCCGTGCTGCACTATAGCGCCGCCACCAAGTCCTGGACGGGAAGCATCGCGACCCACGGTCTGAAGCCAGGACTCTACGTCGTGCAGGTCAACGCGCAGGACACCGTCGCACCGCCGAACACGGGTGCGGGCACCTCCCTGGCGTTCCAGCTGGAGTAGCACATGCGCAGGACATCGCTCGGCGGCCTCATCTCCGCATCGGCGTCGGCCATTCTCTGCGCCGTCACGCTCACGGGCTTCAGCCTGCCCGCGCTGGCTGACGGCGGCACGCAGGCCCAGCCGCTGCCCCAGGGCCAGCTCACCGTCCTCACGCCGTACGTCTACCCAGGCGACCAGGTCCGTTGGACCGCGACCGGCCTGCCCGCCAGCGCGACCCTCGACCTCGACTGGCAGTCGGTCAGCGGCCACTGGGTGGTCGACGGCGCAAACCTCGGCACGAGCACGGAAAAGCCGGCCAGCTACACCTTCAGCAGCGAGCAGATCGGTACGGTGCAGGCCTCGGCGAGCGGGACGGCATCCAGTTCGTTCACCCTGCCCGACGGCTTCGGCGGCATGCACAACTTCCAGCTCACGGACGCGGACGGCACGGCCGTAGGGGTCGGATCGGTGATCGAGTCGATCGGCGCGAGCATCTCGCGGACGTCCGTGCCGCAGGGCGACCTCTTCCACATCACCGTCAAGGGTCTGGCGTACGGCGCGGAAGGCGCCGAGTACGGCGTCTTGTATGACAACCACTACATGGGCTTCATATCCGGCGTCTCGACCGATGGCACGGCGACGTTCAGCGTACGGGCGGAAGGCGTGGGCACCCACCAGATCTCGCTGAGGGCCGGCGCCGTCGAGGGTCCCTACCTCAACGAACAGGAGGGCCCCTACGCCTACCTGCCGCGGTACTACTGGACGGTGCAGGTCACCAAGGGAGTTCCGGCGACGGTGGTCGACCCTGAGCCGCAGACCGACGTGCCGGCAGGGACGAACCTGACGGTGACCCCGACGTCCGGCGTCGTCGGCAGCACCTTCACCTTGCAGGGCCAGGGCCTGCCGGCGGATACCGCCCTGACCGTGGTCTGGAACACGATGTCCGGCAACCGCGTCACCTCGTCCATGTACCAGACGGCCCAGACCGATCTGGCCACGGTGACGACCGATGCGAACGGCAGCTTCACCTGGCAGGGCACCGTGCCGGACGATCTCGGCGGCCCGCCGCACGAGATCGACCTCATGCAAGGCAGCCAGAAGGTGGGCTCGGCCGAGTTCCGCATCATGCCACAGTTCGTGGGCGTAACGCCCAGCCCGGCCAAAGTCGGCAGCATGATCGTCGTGCATCTGACCGGCGTCGGCTGGACGCAGTACGACAACATCTACGCGGTGGACTATGACAACGCGTACATGGGGTACGCCTGCGGCTTCAACAGCCACGGCGACGTGCACATCCACATTCCCGCCATCGGTGCTCCGGGCTACCACTTCATCGACATCTACCCGTCGCCCTACCAGGGAAGCGCGAGCCTCCCGAACTGGTACGGCATGCCGCAGCTCACGTATGCGCAGGATCACCCCGGCGATACATTGCCTGCCTTCCACATCGTCATCGAGGTGACCGAGTAGACCGTGGCGGCACATTCCGCGGGGAGGGACCCAAGGGCCCTCCCCGCCTCCTTTCCGCCCGGCAATCTGCCGCCCATCCTGCCCTTGCGTCCCCTTGCGCATAACAGGATGCTGGATGCGGGACGCATTGAGCCTCCCGGCCCGTCCAGCCGTGAGGACGTGCCGGACCTGGCCCCCAGACCTCCAAGCGGCTGCGAGGCGACATTTCCTTGCTCACAACCGGAGCGGATGGCTCCTTTCAATGGTCCGCCATGCATTCTCCCGTCAGCCTGCACCTGCCGGCCCTGGGCGATCCCATGGCGCAGGCCGTCGCGCGCGCCGTTCAGGCGGACCTCGAGACGACCGAGCAGGCCCTCTCGCGGTTTCGTCCGACGGCTGAACTCGCGCTGCTCAACGGGCGCGTCGGCACCTGGACGGACGTCTCGCAGCGCCTGTACCTGGCCCTCAAATCGGCCCTGCGCGCTTACCGCCTGACGGACGGCCTCTTCGATCCGCGCGTTCTCGAACGCCTCGAAGAGTACGGCTACGTCGGCGCGCCGCGTAGCGACGACGCCCTGGCGCGGCGGCAAGGCGGCTGGCTCCAGCGCGACCCACGCGGCCGCCGGGTGCGCATTCTGGCACCGATCGACCTGGGCGGCATCGGCAAGGGGCTCGGCGTGCGCTGGGGTTGCGCCATCGCCCGGCGGGTGAGCGGCAACTTCCTGCTCAACGCCGGCGGAGACCTGCTCGCGTCGGGTGCCGGACCCGACGGTCGCGGCTGGCAGGTTGGGGTCGAGGACCCGCGGCGGCCCGCCGACCTGATCGCCGCGCTGCACCTGCCCCACGGCGCCGCCGTCTGCACCTCGTCCATCGCCCGGCGTCGCTGGCAGCACGGCGGGGAGACCGTCCACCACCTGATCGACCCGCGCACCGGCCGGCCGGGAGGGCAAGGTCTGCTCGCCGTCACCGTGGTCGGCGGGGATCCCGCCTGGACGGAAGTCTGGAGCAAGGCGCTCTTCCTGCACGGTGCCGATGGGGTCGCGCAGGCGAGCAGCCGGCATGCCGCGCTGTGGGTTCTGCAGGACGGCGAACTCGGCATGTCCGCAGCCATGAAGCCGTTCGTCTTCTGGCGCGCCGCCGGCCATCGGCCACATCCCGCGCCCTGAGGTTGCATGTCGGTTCGGCGATGAACGGCAAGGACAGTTGGGCAAACTGGGGTTGCATGCGTGCGGCCCCATACCTATACTGGTATACGTGTAGCGCCACCGCCTGACGCGGCGCGGCCTGCCGAAACCCCGCGGAGCATGCCACGCCATGGCCGCAACGAAAGGAAGGTGCAGCCTTTTGGCCATCCTGCCGACAAACGTCAAGCAGCAGGTCGAGGAGATGTTGGCCCAGATCGGCGATCCCATCAAGATGATCTTGGTGGACGAGGGGGGCTCCTCGGAACTGGACCAACTGCTGACGGAACTCGACGAGCTGAGCCCCAAGCTCAGCTACCAGCGCGCCGGCGTCGCCGACGCGGACCGGTACGGGCTTGTCGAGGAGTCCCTGCCCTCCATCCTGCTCGAAGGGCCCGAGGGCCTGTCCCGGGCGCGCTTTACAGGTGCCCCGGCGGGTCACGAGTTCGGTGTCCTGATCCAGGACATCATCGATCTTTCGCAGGGCGAGATCCAGCTTTCGGACGCGACCAAGAGGTACCTCGAGTCGCTGACGGAGGACGTCCACCTGCAGGTGTTCACCACCCCCACCTGACCGTACTGCCCCCGGGCGGTACGCCTGGCACACCAGATGGCGATGTACTCTCCACATGTGATCGCCGAGATGGTCGACGCCAACGAATTCTGGGACCTCACCCGCAAGCATAATGTGCGCGGCGTGCCGAAGACCGTGATCAACGAAGGCCGGCACTATGTCGAGGGCGCCGTACCCGAGGATCACCTGGTCAAGGCGATCCAGGTCGTCGTCGGCTCCTGATCCGCATGAGCAACCAGGGCCCTGCCTGAACGGCGGGGCCCTGAACGTCTTCCCGGCCTGCTCAAGGCAGGCATGCCGTGCGACCGGTCTCAGTCCTTGCGGTTCGCGTCGACGTGCAGCGCCGCGTAGATCGGGCAGGTGCCGGAGATGCCGGTGACCAGCGCGATCAACGCGAGAATGCCGAATACGATGACTCCGACGGTGCCCCCGAGCTGTACGATCGCAAGGATTGCAAAGATGACTCCGAACGTCGTGCGGATCGCGCGCTCGGTTCCGCCGATATTGACGTTCATCCGGACGCCTCCTTGGTGGCCGCCGGGCGGCCGCCGATGCTGCCGACGTCCGTAGTATAGCGCACAGCCCATACCATCCCAAGTGCCGCAGGTATGGCAGCGGCCCCTGCCGAAAGATCATCACGTTCGTATGTGAAAGCGCCGCTTCTGAAAGGAGGTACACCTGAGCGGCCCCCAACCGGTCGGATACAAGGGAGGCATGCGCATTGTCCGTCTGGCAGGCTGAGACGCACGCCGTGGAGCCGATCCCTGTGGGAGAGCGCCACGGCAGGGCACGAGACCTCTTCACGCTTTGGTTCTCGGCGAACATGCAGGTGACCACGATCGCGGTGGGTGCGGCCTACGTCTTCATCGGTCTGCCTCTTCTCTGGTCCATCATCGCCATCATCCTCGGCAACCTGGTCGGTGCCGTCTTCATGGCCTACCACAGCGCGCAGGGGCCGATCATCGGCGTGCCGCAGATGATCCAGTCGCGGGCCCAGTTCGGCTTTTACGGCGCCATCCTGCCGCTGGTGCTCGTCGTTGTCATGTACCTCGGCTTCTTCGCCTTGAGCGGTGCCCTAGGCGGCGAGGCGCTGCAGAGCCTCACGGGTCTGCCTATCGCCGTCGGGACGATCCTCCTCGGCGCGATCACGGCCGTGATGGCGATCTTCGGCTACGATCTGATCCACGCGTATCAGCGTTACCTCGCAGTCGTGTTCCTCATCGCCTTCGTCGTCTTCACGATCGCGGTGGCCATGGGCGGCCAAGTGCCGGCGGCCGCCTGGGCCATGTCGGGCTTCAACTGGGGCACGTTCCTGCTCGGCGTCACGATCTCGGTGACCTGGCAGATCACCTACGCGCCTTACGTGTCGGACTACTCGCGCTACCTGCCGAAGGACATCGGCGTCGGACCCACGTTCAATACCACCTTCTGGGGCACGGTGGTGGCGTCGGTCTGGATGATGGTGCTGGGTGCCGCCCTGACCGAGGTGAGCGAGAAGCTCTCGACCGTAGGCGTGATCCAGCAGATCAGCGGCGGCCTCGGCTGGCTGATGATGATCATCATCCTGCTCGGCATCATCGCCGCCAACGTGCTCAACAACTACGGCGGCATGCTGACCATCGATACGGTGGCCGGTACCTTCAGTTCGCGGGAGCAAACCTCTTCTGGCACGCGCGTCGCGCTCATCATCGGTTTCGCAGTCGTCGGCATCGTCCTCGGCATCATCGCCGCGGGCAACTTCAACGCGGACCTCACGAACTTTATCACCTTCCTCACCTACCTGGTCGTGCCATGGACCGCGATCAACCTGACGGACTTCTACCTGGTCCGCCACGGGCACTACGACCCCGAGGCCTTCTTCCGCCCACAGGGCTACGGCGGCAGCAACTGGCTGGCACTCGGCACCTTCGTGCTCGCCGTGCTCGTGGAGATCCCGTTCATCAACTCGACGCTGTACGAGGGCCCCTTCGCGAAGGCGCTCGGCGGGGCGGACATCTCGTGGATCCTCGGCCTGATCGTCGCAGGCGGTCTCTATCTGGCGTTCTCCGGAAACCGCCGAGTGGCGGCATAAGGCTTGCATGACGCCCCCCCGGCGCGACTGCGCCGGGGGGGCGTGCGTTCAGTCGCCTTCCATCCCTGCGCAGTTTCCGTCGTCATCGGCAGCGGCGGCGTCCACACGGCGCATCCGCTCTCCCGCCGGCCGCTCCTGCCAGCAGCTGAAGCGCCAGCCCGGCTTCGTCTCCCAGCCGAGTCGACCGCACCGGAACAGCACATCGCGGGTCCCGCGCCGCTCCGCGACGATATGCCTGCAGGTGGCGCAGAAGTGGCGGTCGCGCAGTCGGACTCCTCCTCCATAGGACCGAAACCAGCGGGCAGCGGACATTCTGGACTCGGGCTCCGACGATCTTGCGACGTGCGGCGCGCAGCTGCGCATGCTCGTGAAGAGAGGACGGGGACGCGCTGCCGCGGTGACGGTCGGAAGGGCCCGGATGTGCATCATGTCCAAACTCAGGCTCTTGGCCCCAGCTCCGGCGAAGGGGCCTTCGACGCGGACGGGCACCGGCAGCCCCAGCCGCACCTCTGATACCAGGTATCCTACGCGATCTGCGAGTCGAAGGGCCATGCACCGCACAGTAGAGAGCGGCCGACGGCCGCGCGGGCGATCATGCCGTCCCCCGCTCGCGGACCGCTGCGGCGCTCCTTCGGGTTAGGGTACGGATCGCCGGAGTCCGGTACGCGGACGGTGATGTCCAGACCAGGCCTGCAGGTCTTGGCGGCTACTGATGCAGGGACGCATCAGGGGTCGATGATGGGCGGCGCGCATACGGACAGCTGCGGCGGCAGCTCCGCCCAGGTCACGGAGACCGCACCCAGCGTATACGCCGACGAGCTCGCGTAGAGATACAGCACGAAGCCGAGCGATGTACCTGGCGGTACGACCCATAAGCCCGGGCTGAACACGTTCATCAGCCACGGCGCATTCACGAGGTTGCGTCCCAGCAGCACGCCGTTCGGCGGCGTGTCCGGGGGCGGTGTGATCGTCCCGGAATACGCCACTCCCGCCGGCGCGACAGGAGCGCCACTGTTCGTGCTCTGCACCGGGGTGACGCTGAAGGTGGCGGTCGACGGATTCAGTTCGGCGAACAAATCCGTGAAGATGGAATAGTGGTTTGCGCCGACGCCGAGCACTTGCAGGATCCGACCGGAATCTACGGGGTTGACCAGGACGAGGTAGAGCTTGCCACCTGCCACGGGAACCTGGACGTCACCGGTGGAGGCCTGGAAGACGAGGCCCTGCTGTGCGAGCGCGGCGGGGTCCAGCGTGTCTGCCATGATGTGCTCCTTTCGGGTCACGCGCATTGCGACGGAGGCGGCGGTGGACAGGGAAGCTGCGGCTGAGCGCAGGCTGTCGGCATGCAGTAGCCGTAGGACGGCACGAGCAGCTTGACCCGCGCCGTGGTCGTCAGGACCGCGGTGGCAGAGACGGTCGCGTAGATGATGCCGCCCGCGATGCCCGCCGAGCATTTCACGTTGGTGAGCTGGCAGGCCGGCGTCGTGCCAGGCGGGTTGCAGACGGTCGCTACCACCTGCGCCTGAGCGTTGACGGTAGCCGTCGCGCCGTTCTGGCATATGACCTGCACCGGCACCGTCACAAGCCAGGACAAGGTGTTCATGTCGTCCGGCTCGACAATGGTGCTGAGGTAGGCGCAGGTGGGCGCAGCACAAACGACGGACGTCAGGTCTGTGCAGAGGATCGGGGCACTGCTCGCGCCATTGAGCAGGACGGACTTCGTCTTGAGGCCATAGATCTTGTCTATGTCGAGACAGGCGATCTCGGTCGGCTGGGCAGGCGACATGGAGGTCCCCCCAGTGTGGGCAATGCGTTGTCAGCCCAAGTTATGTAGAGCAGCCGACCTGGGTGCAGGGACACCGAAGCCGCCCCATGGCCATATCGCAGGGTGAGCGGCGATCTGGCCCATCCATTGGCCGGCGATTGGAGTACTAGTGCCTAACGACGGCCATCTGACCGGCGAAGAGACGGTCGCAGTGCCGACAATCTTCTAGCGACCTGTCGCTGCAGGTGCTGATTCCGGGCCCTGCGGACCCTCGCAGGATAAGGCACATGTGGTATAGTGCTCTGGATGCCATCAGCCCTTAGACATGGGCCTTTGGGTCTGGGCCCTTTGGCGGAATCCCATGGTTCCTCTGCCACAAGCACCTAGGGCCATCCTGCAATCGGAAGTTCAGGCGCCCGTCAAACTCGACGCCTGATCCGACGAGCGATTGACCGCTTGGATGGCGGACGTTGGACCTTGTGCACCGTTTCACATCATGGTGGCACTGCTATCCTGCATTCGGAGGACGCGGCCCGGGCCGCATCCTTGCACCGCTCCCAAGGCGGTCATGGCGATGATGTATCGCGCCGGTGCAAATCCGATGCGGCTGAGCCTGCAGGACTTCTTGCTCGAGGAGGCATCCACAATGTCCAAGGACGACAAGAGTAACCTGGGCAACGTGCTCTGGTCACCGGAAAAGCGTGTCGTGGTCGGCATGCTGGTCTGGCTTCTGCTCTTGGCTCTGGGCAGCGCTTTCGTCTCGACGCCGTTCCAGTCGGAGCCGTCCGCCGGCGCCAACATCGACTACGCGCATGTCATGTACCTGCACGGACTGCTCATCGGCATGGTCGGCTTCCTGTCCCTCGTCGCGATGGATGTATTCTGCGCCGCGCACCAGAACAAGACGCTGCACAACCTCATCCTCTGGGGAACGCTCGGCGCCACGCTGCTGAGCGGCATCGGCGGCATCTTCGACCATGCGGTCACGGACACGTTCGCACTCTGGGTCCAGATCGTCTCGTTCTTCTTCCTCGACGAGATCCTGGTCTCGCTGAGCATCGGGCTCTTCTTCCGCGCGGCCGACACGCGGCGCGTCTGGGCCTGGACCGGGGCCTTCGCGGCCTTCAGCGCGCTGCTCGCGGCGATCATGGGACACATCGCCGGCTGGATGCTCGAGTTCGGCGACTGGCCTAAGGGGATCATCGGCGCTTACGCCACGCTCGCGGGTATGAAGTGGCAGGACTGGATGGCCAACCTGATCACCTCCCACTCGCACGAGATGGTGACGGCCGTCATCGCGCTCGCCGTCGCCACGACCTGTGCCGCTTTCGGGCTTGATCGCCAGGGCAACAAGCTTATGAAGTTCGGCCTCTGGCTCACGGCCATCGGCACGATCCTCATGACGCTCGTCTACGTCGTCGGCGGCTTCTCGGTCGCGCAGCCTCCCCAGCTCTTCGCGAGCGGCCCAGGCGGCGTCAACGGGCTCGCGGGCGACGACCTCGTCACCGGCGTCTTCGTGATGGGCGGCGGCCTGCTCGCCCTGATCGGTCTCGGCCTCGAGGCCCTTCCGGACGCCCTGCACCGCTGGGGCGCCGCACTGGTGACGGCGATCCTGTTCATCACGGTGGTCGGCTTCGGCTACTTCATCGAGTTCCACGAGAACCTCTACGGCGTGGGCGCCGCCGGTGCGCCGCGCGCAGCCGCCGACGCCGTGTTCACCTGGTTCCACCAGGACTTCGCCTTCTTCATGCTGCCGGCGATCCTGACGGTCATGCTGGCGCTGAAGTGGCTCGCCGTGGACGAGGGCCTGCGGCGCAACGCCAGCTGGACCCTGCTCGGCGGCGCGTTCGTCTCCTTCATCGGCGGCATGCTCTACATCTTCGTCTCGCAGGCGCGCGGCGGCGTCTCGTTCGTCGTCACGACGATCGGGTTCGTCGTCATCGTGATCGGTGCGCTGCTCGCGATCTGGTCGGTCGTGGGCCGCGGCGAGACCAAGGCCGCCAGCACCGCAAAGGTGCAGCACTCGCACTAGCGGCAAGAGGGGGGCGGCCCTGCCGCCCCCCTTCTCTTGGCTCGAATCCATGGAGGTGGCCATCGTGGGGGAGATCGTCCGGTACCAGAATTCCTTGCAGCACACGACGTCTTGGGTCAGGCCGAAGAGCGCCAGAGCCCTACTCGTGCGGACGCTGCGCAAAGAGTTTGACCAGAGCGCTTTCGCGGCGGAGGAGATCGCCGACGAAAGCCTTGCCTGGATGAGCACCGTGCAGGGGCTTACCCTGCCAGGATCGGTGCGCCTTTCCGTGCCTGAGACGGCCTCGCGCCGCTACGCCCCCACCCGCCGCCGCGCCGCCACCATCACGGCGGTGGACGTCGACGAGGACGCCGAGATCTGGCAGGAGTACGGCCTCGCGGTGCTGCAGCGCCGCCGGCTGGTCCGCTGGATCTACGAGATCTACCGCCAGGGCGGGTTCGCGTCGCTCACGGAGCTGGCGGCCTGGGCCAACCTTACCCCGACAGCCCTCGAGCACCGCCTCGAGCCGGTGCGGGAGCTCGGCATCTGGCTGCCGCACGTCGGTGGGCCGAAGCCGGGCACCGAGCGCCAGGCCCTGGACGCCTGGCTCGTGCGCCGCTATCTCGAATTCGGGGACGTCTCCCTCGAGCGCAGCGTGCTCGGCATCAGCGAAGGTTCCTTCCGTCGCATGATGCGTCGGCTGGCGCAACTGATCGCCGACGGCCAGAGCCGCATTCCGGGCTTCTCGGATGTGGAGCACGAGCACCTCCTGTCCGTCGCCCGCTGGGCGACCCATCACCCGCGCCTGCACCACCAGATGGCGACGCTGATCGAAGATTGCCTCAAGCCCTTGGGCCAGAGCCCCGTGGAGACGAGCGCCTTCACGGCATTCGAGGGCCAGCGCTACCTGCAGTGGCTCGGCGAGACGGTCGAGGAACTCGGCCTCCGCACCTTGCAGGACAACGAAATGGTCTTCTTCGCGCTGGCTGGGGACCAGGGCGCGGGAGCCCGGCTGGACTCCGCCAGGGTGCTGCCGGTGCATCTCAGCTACTTCACCGAGCAGGATGCGCAGGCCGGCTACCGCGGCGCCTCGCGCCGGCGCGTCTTCGAACTCAAGTTTGGCCGTATCGAGCGGTACGCCAACGAGGCATGGGAGCAGGGCGCCTTGCTCTCGTTGCCGGATCTCTCTCTGCTGATGGGCATGCACACCGCGGCCATCCGCCGCAAGATCCTGGCGCACGAGGGTCGCTTCGTCCCGACGCGCGGACGCATCTGGCACATCGGCGCGCGGCCGGTGCACCGCAACCTGCACCCCAAGACCGCTGCCAACTCCTGACCGTACGATCGTCGCGAGGGCGCCCCTGCCACCGGCAGAGGCGCCCTCGTCCTGCACACTCGACGCACGGTCGGCATCATCCGTCCAGCGCCCCGATCCGCCCGGCTGCGCGCAGCAGCGCCGGCACCACGTCGGTGGCGAAGGCCGCGGGAGCCAGGCGGTGGCCGGCCGAGGAGGCGTTGAGGGCCCAGCGCAGGCTGCCGCTCCTGTCGTAGACCGGCACGGCGGCCGCCGTCAGACCCTCCTCCAACTCGCCGTCGGACAGTGCCCAGCCCTGCCTGCGGATCTCCTGCAGGGCTCCAAGCAGAAGCGGCAGGCTGGCGATGGTGCGCGGCGTGAACGCCTCCGGCGCCGCCCCCGCGTAGATCTCCTCGACCGCAGCGGGCGCAAGCTGCGACAGCAGCACCTTGCCGATGGCGGTCGCATGGGCGGGCAGCCGGGCCCCTTCGCCCAAAGCGACCCCTGCCGCGGAGCCGGCCGGCTCCCGCCAGAGGTAGAGCACCTCACGGTCGCGCAGCACGCCCAGGCTGATCGCCGTACCCGTCTCTGCGGCCAGGTCACGCAGGGATGCGGCGATGTCCGGGCCCACCGCCAGAACGGGCCTGGCCACGAGCCCGAAAAGCGCCGCGGAGGCCGAATACCGGCCACGCGCGTCGCGCTGCACATATCCGAGTGCCTCGAGGCTGAGGAGAAAGCGCCGTACCGTCGCCTTGCCCAGGTTGAGGCGCCGGCTCAGGTCCGCGAGAGGAAGCGGATCGGTGCTTGCGCCGAGTTCCCGGAGCAGGTTCATCGTCCGCTCCACCGTGCGCAGCGGGCCGTCCAAACCATCACCTTCTGTTTCATTGTGCGATACGCGTAGAGCAAAGACAAGGCAGTTCACCGGTGGTCTGGACGTTCCATATCTCCAAGTGGTACGATGCGGCTAGATCTTTCTCGGAATGGATGTGGTCTAGGGTGGCCCTCACAGCGATCGGCCCGGATTACTTCGATGTCGACAGCCTGCTCACCGAAGAGGAGCGGGCGGTTCGTCAGATGGTACACGACTTCGTGGCCGCCGAGGTCATGCCGACGGTCGGCGATGACTGGCTGCACGGCCGCTTCCCCATGGAGCTCGTGCACAAGATGGGAGATCTCGGCCTGTTCGGCCCCACCCTGCCCGAGGAGTATGGCGGAGCAGGCATCTCCCAGGTCGCGTACGGCATGATCATGCAGGAGCTCGAGCGCGGCGACTCCGGCCTGCGCTCGTTCGCGTCGGTGCAGAGCGGCCTCTCGATGCACGCCATCTACCGTTACGGCTCGGAGGAGCAGCGCCGGACCTATCTGCCGCGCATGGCGAGAGGCGAGCTGATCGGCTGCTTCGGCCTGACGGAGCCCGATGCCGGCTCGGACCCCGGTACGATGCGCACCAGGTGCAAGCGCGTCGGCGACCACTGGATCCTGAACGGTGAAAAGCGCTGGATCACCTCCTCGCCGATCGCGGACGTGATGGTCGTCTGGGCCCTGGACGAGGAGGAGAAGGTACGCGGCTTCATCGCGCCCAAGGGTACGAAGGGCCTGTCCGCCCCGGCGATCGAGACGAAGATCTCGATGCGCTACTCCTCGACGGGCGACATCGTCCTGGAGGACGTCGAGCTGCCCGAGGATCTCCGCCTGCCGGAGGCCAAGAGCCTTGCGGCCCCGCTCTCCTGCCTGACGCAGGCGCGCTACGGCATCGCGTTCGGCGCCGTCGGGGCCGCCATGGACTGCTTCAACGAGGCGCTCGAATACGCGCAGAACCGCATCGCCTTCCACCGGCCGATCGCCCAGACACAGCTGATGCAGCAGGCGCTCGTCGACATGCTGTCGTCCACGACCCGCAGCCAGCTCATGGCTCTGCGCCTGGGCCAGCTCAAGCAGGAGGACCGCTACACCTATACGCAGGTGTCCCTGGCGAAGCGCGACAACGTCCGCGCGGCGCTGCAGACGGCGCGCATGGCCCGCGAGCTCCTGGGCGGCAACGGCATCACCAGCGAGTACCGGGCGATGCGCCACATGGCCAACCTGGAATCGGTGGACACCTACGAGGGCACGTATGAGATCCACACGCTGATCGTCGGGCGCGACATCACGGGGCTGAACGCGCTCGGGTAGCGCCTTGACCCCGTCCCTGGGCAGGCATAGAATGGCGGCAACGCCTGAGCGTGCCGCGCTGGAAGGCCTCTGCCGAGGCGGCCGCCGCATGGCAGCTGCCAGCAGAGGCCTTCCCCGTGGTCCCTGAGGCAGGGAGTGCGGGCAGGCGACGCGAACCGATGCGACAGCGCGAATGGGCGCCTTTCGCCTCGCCCGGAGGCGAGAGGCGTCGATTTCCGAGCAGGAGGCCGGTCCATGCAAACGACCTACGATCCGAAGGCCATCGAGCGCAAGTGGCAGGAGCGCTGGCAGGAGAGCGGCATCTACGAGGTGGATCTCCGGAACGCCAAGAACCCCTACTACAACCTGATGATGTTCCCCTACCCGTCCGCCGAGGGCCTGCACGTCGGCAACGTCTACGCCTTCACCGGAGCGGACATCCACGGCCGCTACAAGGCGATGCGCGGTTTGGACGTCTTCGAGCCGATGGGCTTTGACGCCTTCGGCATCCACTCCGAGAACTTCGCGATCAAGCGCGGCATCCACCCGAAGACCCTGATCGCGGGGAACGTGAAGCACTTCCGCGAACAGCTGACGCGTCTCGGCGGACGCTTCGCCTGGTCCCATGCCGTGGAGACGACCGACCCCGACTACTACCGCTGGACGCAGTGGATCTTTCTGCAGTTCTTCAAGGCAGGGCTGGCCCAGCGGCGCAAGGCGCCGGTGAACTGGTGTCCCTCGTGCAAGACCGTGCTCGCGAACGAGCAGGTGATCAGCGGCCGCTGCGAGCGCTGCGACAGCGAGGTCGGGCAGCGCGAGCTCGAGCAGTGGTTCTTCGACATCACGCGTTATGCCGACCGTCTCCTGGACAACCTCGACGAACTCGACTGGTCCGACGTGATCAAGACAGCCCAGCGCAACTGGATCGGCCGCAGCGACGGCGCGGAACTGCGCTTCGCTCTGGCAAGGGACTCCGCGACGACCATCCCCGTGTTCACGACCCGTCCAGACACCGTCTACGGCGCCACGTTCCTCGTCCTCGCCCCGGAGCACCCCCTGGTCGGAGGGCTCGTGACCCGCGAGACGGAAGCCGCCGTTCACGCCTACGTCCACCAGGCCGCTGAACGCAGCCAGGAGGACCGCATCGGCGGGCAGGACAAGACCGGCGTCTTCACCGGCAGCTACGCCGTCAATCCGTTCAGCGGCGACGAGATCCCGATCTACATCGCCGACTACGTCCTCTACGGCTACGGCACCGGTGCCATCATGGCGGTGCCGGGACACGACGAGCGGGACTTCGCGTTCGCGAGGCAGCACGGCCTGCCGATCGTGCGCGTGGTGGCGGAGCCGGGCGGCGCGACGGGGGAGCTCGCGGAGGCGTTCACGGAACCCGGCGTCGCCACGGCGTCCGGCCCCCTCGACGGCCTGCCTAGCGCGGAGGCGAAGGAGGCGGCGATCCGCACCGCCGAGGAACGCGGCGTCGGCAAGCGCCACCGCACCTATCACCTGCGCAACTGGCTGATCTCGCGCCAGCGCTACTGGGGCCCGCCCATCCCCGTCGTCTACTGCGAGAAGTGCGGCATCGTCGGGGTGCCGGAGGACGAGCTGCCGGTGCTGCTGCCGGACGTCCAGGACTTCGTCCCGAAGGGTACGGGCGAGAGCCCCCTGGCGGCGATCCCGGCGTTCGTCGAGACGACCTGCCCAAGCTGTCACGGGCCGGCCAAACGCGAAACCGACGTCTCCGACAACTTCCTCGACTCGGCATGGTACTTTCTGCGCTATCCCTCGAGCGACGACGCACGCCACGCCTTCGATCCCGAGCTGACCCGCAGCTGGCTGCCGGTGGACAGCTACATCGGCGGCAAGGAGCATGCGGTCTTGCATCTCCTGTACACGCGCTTCGTCTGCATGGCGTTGCACGACCTCGGCCACCTGGATTTTGAGGAGCCCTTCAAGCGCTTCAGGGCCCACGGCGTGATCGTGCGCGGCGGAACCAAGATGTCGAAGTCCAGGGGCAACGTCGTGAACCCGGACGAGTTCTTCGAGCGCTACGGCGCCGACACGCTGCGCGCGTACCTGATGTTCATGGGCCCCTACGAAGAGGGCGGCGACTTCTCGGACCAGGGCATCGAGGGAATCTACCGCTTCCTCAACCGCGTCTACCACCTGGTGCGCAAGAACGCCGGCACGCCGGCTGTCGACGTTTCCGCGGACACGCTGCGCCTGCGCCACCAGACTGTCCGGCGGGTCACCGAGGACATCGAAGGGCTCAAGTACAACACGGCGCTCGCAGCCCTGATGGAGTACCTCAACGGGCTGCAGCGCGAGAGCGCCGTCGCAACGCAGGACCTCGTGACGCTCGTGCTGCTGCTCGCGCCCTTCGCCCCGCATTTGACGGAAGAGCTCTGGCAAGCGCTCGGCCAGCCCTACTCGGTGCACAGGGCGGCCTGGCCGAGCTACGACGCGCAGGTGCTTGTCGCCAAGACCGTGACGGTCGTGGTGCAGGTGGACGGCAAGTTGCGCGACCGCCTGCAGCTGCCGGCCGGTCTGGACGAGGCCGAGGTGCGCAAGGCCGCGCTCCAGAGCGACTCCGTACAGCGCTTCCTGCCCGATGGCGCCGCCTTGCGCTTCGTGCACGTGCCGGATCGGCTCTTGAGCATCGTCACCCGCTGATCGCCGCCGATCGATCAAGGGCCGCACAGCCCTGCAAGAGGCCAGGCTCAGGTTCCTGCGTCCTCAATATCCTCAGGGCCCTTCGGAAGGACGAACTCGTCGGACCGGATGCGGATGACCTTGATACCACGTGCCCAAGGGTGAGACAGGAACAGGCGCTCGTCGAGGAAATCCCGCACCTGCGGCGGATGCGGGCCGAAGAGCGTCTCCTTGGGGAGGAAGTCCGGTACGATGATCGGCCGGCCGTGCCCCTGGTGAATCACCACGCAGGGCGCCTTCTCGACTCCACGCGCAAGGAGACCGACTGCCCGATGGGTCCCGTCCTTGAGAAACAGCCGACCCTCCACTTCCGCAACGACCAGGAACACCGCGGTCTTGCTCAGGGAGAACGTGACCTTCAAGAGCGGTTCGGCGTCCATGTGCACCTCGCTGATGATCAGATTCAGGTCATGACTGCACACGGTGAAGGATCCGACGCCCTGTGCACTGCTCACCCCGCCCCAGACGTCCAACACCTGGGGCCTGTCGGGCAGGCAGCGGTCCAGGATGTCTTGCTCGCTTGGCGCTGCGGACACCGCCTCAAGCGCGAAGGAGTAGTCCACATGCGGCTGGACCGGGACGAGCGCCGCGAGGTCGACGAGACGGAGATCCGTCTCGTACGATTGGAACAGGCTCTGAAAAAGGGGTCTTGAGCGCACGCGGGCCAGGTGGTCCGCGTAGTGCTCAGGGCATGGCAGGACCATCTGAGCGAGCGGCCCTCTTGCCATGCGTGCCACCCGCGCTGCATCGCAGCGATCGCGGATTGCCTCCTCATCGACAGAGAACCTCGCCGAACGGGCCAGGAAGGATGCCGTCGTCTCGGCGGGCTCGACGCCAAGGAGATAGCGGCCCTCAAGCATATGAGGCCTCCTAGATCAAGCGGGTCGCCCTGCGACGACCCGCGGGTCTCAGAGCGACGTGACGGCGTTGATGTGGCGGAACGGGATGTAGGTGAGGTGCACGCTGCTCGGCGTCGTGGTGTGTGCCAGCGTCACGAACGTGGTCTCCACGTTGGCCAACTTGCCGTAAAACGCCGAGTCGTTCGTCTGGATCCGCACGGTCTGCGCGAGAAGGCCTCGGATCGTCTCACGGAACGAACTGAAGCCCCGTCCTCCGCTGAACGCCTGAGGTCCGCCGTAATTCTCGGACACGTCCGGTCCCCCTTAATCCCAGCCATCGCATGATGCGGGAACTGTCGCAGGGGCCAGATCTGCCGTCATGCGTAGTACCGTTTATGTTGACTCCACAGGAATGGACACCGCGTCCGTGGCGCCGAACCTGAGGCTATCCCCCGTTCACCCGCGTGGCGTCCGGACAACAGGATGCCTCATGCGACCGCTCACCGGGCTCGAAGCGAGATACCGCGCAAGCGGAGACACAGCGGGAGCGGGGGACATGTCCTGAGAGGCACGATCATCGTCCGAGGCTCCCTTCCCAGTGCTCGAAAGGTCCAAGGGCGGGGCAGGCGGCGAGACGGGCGCCTCCGTCGCGTCTTCCATGGCTCTTCGTGCTTCCTGCCGAGGGCCTGCTACCGCATCGTCGGGGATCCGGTCATCAAGGGTGCTGAGCTCTTCTGCAGGCCGATCCTCGCTACCGATGACCTCCGCCACGCGCGCTCGCTGCACCGTCTGAGGTACGTCCGCGATCTGCAGCATCAGGAGGGGAACGCCGGACGATGGTGCCGCCACGAGTTCACCGCCCTCAGGGAGGACCACAACTACGCCGGGACTTGCGATGAACATCGAGTCCCCCGCCCGGAGCCTGCCGGCGCCCTGAACGACGAAAAACGTCTGCACGTTGTGCGCCAATGGGAGGTTTGCAATCGCACCTACCTCCCATAGCGTGATTCCGGTCGTGATGTCTTTTCTCCGGCTGGCTCCAAGCGATGTCCAAGGCTGCGCGACCGCATCCCGATAGAGCACGGCATTTCCCCCCAGCTGGTACCTGCATCAGCGCAACCTGGACGGCCTTCATCGTGTCCAGAGCGGCAGCGGTGGCCACGCATGCGCCGACATACTGGTATGCAGCGATCCCCTGAGGGGCACCATCCTCCGAGAGGCGGGCAGAGGTGCCAAGGCACCTGCGGCGGCGCGCACACTTCCGGAACGGACGCACCCGACGGGAAGGCCCCGGGCAACATGCCCTTGCCTGATCCCGGGCAAAAAAAGGCGGTCAGGGCCTCTGCCCTGACCGCCCGCTCTACGCCCCGCCTCAGCTCGGCGCGTGGAAGAACTCCGCGTCCACCTCGATCTTGACCTGGTCGCCGACCAGGACGCCGCCCGCCTCGAGCGCCACGTTCCAGTTGAGGCCGAACTCCTTGCGGTCCACCTGGCCGGTCGCCGAGACGCCGATGCGGTCGTTGCCCCAGGGGTCCTTGATCGCCGGCGTGATCTCGGCGTCAAGCGTGATCGGGCGCGTCGTGCCCCGGATGGTGAGATTGCCGCTGATGCGGTACTTGTCGCCGGACACATGCTCCACATTGCCAGTTTCGAAATGCAGGTGCGGGTGGTTCTCGGCGTCGAAGAAATCGCCGGATTTCAGGTGTGCATCGCGCTGGGCGTCCCGCGTCGCGATCGACCCGATCGCGACGTCCACCTGCGCCGACCGCACCTTGCCGTCCTCGATCTCCGCGAACCCGCTCGCCTGATCGAAGTGCCCGCGTACGGTTGCGATCATCATATGACGCACCGAGAAACTCGCACTCGTGTGGGAACCGTCAAGCTGCCACTGCATGGTGCTCCTCCTCATCCGATTCATTCTGCGAGCACATCGTATCTTGAATCGCTTTGGAATGTCAAGTATAGTTGAACTGGAGATGATCCCGATGGAACACGAATTCTGCCCTGTCCACGAAGCCATCCAGTTCCTGCAGGAGAAGTGGGTCTTGCACATCGTGCGCAGCCTGCTGGAAGGCCCCCGCGGCTTCAACGACCTGTCGCGGTCCGTCGGCGGCTGCAATCCAGCTACCCTGGCGCAGCGCCTGGACCGTCTGTGCGACATCGGCGTCGTGCGCAAGGAAGTGCAGTCGCTGATGCCGCCGCGCACGCTATACCACCTGACGCCAGCCGGACATGAGCTGCAGGACGTGATCTCCGCGATCGACCGCTGGGCAACGGCGCATCTGCGCCCTGGCCGCGAGCCGTCCCGCCCGGTCTGCCAGGCGGAAGTGTCCGAGCCTGCCGGGCGCCTGACCTAGATTCCCTTCGCCTTTGCCATCAGCAGCACGAATGCCAGGGCGTCCCAGCCCGCATGCGCGACGATGGCCGGCCAGACGCTGCGGGCCCGCAGCACGCCGACGGCGAGCAGCACCCCCAGCACGACATAGAACACGAACTGCAGGGGCTGCAGACCCCATGCCACATGCGCCAGTGCGAAACCGATGCTCGAGAGCAGCACGGCAAGCCACGTGGCGTTTGGCCACATGCGCCGCAAGCCGGTGAACAGGTAGCCCCGGAACGTCACCTCTTCCGCAAAGCCGGCCGACACGGCGATGAGCGGTCCCTCCCACCAGCCGTGCAGGTCCTGTGCGACGGCGAGTTGGCTCCGCACATCCCCGGTGCGCAGCAGGAGACCAAAGACGATCGAGGCCAGCATCACGAACAGGAACAGCGCGATGCCGTCCCCGAGGTAGCTGAGGCGCGGACTGTCGAGCCCAGCCGCACGCACCGTCATGCGCCGGTGCATGAAGAGCCATGCGATGGCGAAGATCGCGATCTCGCCCAGGCTCGACGTGATCGCCACCTGCCTGCCGCTCTGGACGAGTCCCGAGACGGCCCGCAGGCCCGCGAGCGACGACGGAAAGCCGACCATCAGCAGGAGAGCGAGGGCCGCGACGGCCTGGGCCCCGAAGTACGAGCAGATGAGCATGAACAGAAGGCGCCAGCCACTCGGCCGCGTTGTGGCGGGCGGTGCCAGGGTTTCGTTCATCTCCGTCCCTGGCCTGCGAAGTTTGTCGACGTACGCATGAAGGTATCATACCGCAGCCGTAGGCTGTCCGGCATGCAGCGAGACCGCCGCGCGATGCGCGGCGGTCTCGGGCGTCCGGTCTCAGGCAGACTGGGCGATCAGGTTGAGCGCCGATCCGGCGTGGAACCACGCGATCTGCTCCTGGCTCAGGCTGTGGCGCAGTTCCGCCTCGTCGCGGCTGCCGTCCTCGTGCGTGAACACGGCCTGCACCGTACGGCCCGGGGCGAGCTCCTGAAGCCCCAGGATGCTGATCCGGTCGCCCTGACGCACGCGATCGTAGTCCTCGGCGTGCACGAAGGTGAAGGGCAGGATGCCCTGCTTCTTCAGATTGGATTCGTGGATGCGCGCAAAGCTGCGCGCGATGACGGCCGTGGCGCCCAGGTAGCGCGGCGACATGGCCGCGTGCTCGCGCGACGATCCCTCGCCGTAGTTCTCGTCAGCCACCACGACCCACCTCAGACCGTGCTGCTTGTAGTCCCGGGCGATCGCGCTCAGTTGCTCTTCCCTGCCCGTGAGCTGCGAGATGCCGGAGCCGTTCTTGCCGGTAAACGCGTTGAGGGCGCCGAGGAACATGTTGTCGCTGATGTGGTCGAGATGGCCACGGAAGCGCAGCCAAGTCCCAGCCGGCGAGATGTGGTCGGTTGTGCACTTGCCCTTGGCCTTGAACAGCAGCGGCAGGTCCAGGAAGTCCTTGCCGTCCCATGGCTTGAACGGCTCGAGGAGCTGCAGCCGGTCCGAGGCCGGGTCCACGGCCAGCGACACGCCATCGGCGTCCTGGGGCGGCTCGACATAGCCCTTGCGCGTGCGCACGAAGCCTTCCTTCGGCACGTCAGGCGCCTCGGCGGGAGGCGCAAGGCGGAACTTGGTGCCGTCGGCGCCCTCCAGGCTGTCGGTCAGCGGGTCGAAGTCGAGACGGCCCGAGAGGCCATAGGCCACCACCACTTCAGGGCTTGCAATGAACGAGAACGTGTTCGGGTTGCCGTCGTTGCGCGCCGGGAAGTTGCGGTTGTACGAGGTGATGATGGAGTTCTTGGGCTTCGCGCTGCCCGCGACTGCGCCCTCGCTCCCCTCGGCATTCTCGACCTCGTCGCGCTGCCACTGACCGATGCACGGGCCGCAGGCGTTCGCGAGCACCTTGCCGCCGATCCCGGCGAAGACCTCCAGGAGGCCGTCGCGCTCCACGGTGCGGCGCACCTGCTCGGAACCCGGCGTGACGAGGAACGGTACGGGCATCTTGAGCCCGTGCGCCATCGCTTGGCGCGCCACGTCCGCAGCGCGCGTGAGGTCCTCGTACGAGGAGTTCGTGCAGCTGCCGATCAGGGCCGCGGAAAGGCGGCGCGGGAAGGCGCCCTCGACGGCCTCGCCCTTGAGCGCGCCGGTCGGGCGCACGAGGTCTGGCGTGTGTGGGCCCGTCACATTGGGCTGCAGGGTCGTGAGATCGATCTCGACGAGTTCGTCGAAGTAGCGGGTCGGGTCCTCGAGCACGCCCGCGTCGGCCTGCAGGAGGTCGCGGTTCTGCTCGGCGAGCTGCGCCAGCTCCTCGCGACCGGTGGCCCGCAGGTAGGCCGCCATGCGCTCGTCGAAGGGGAAGACCGAGGTGGTCGCCCCGAGCTCCGCCCCCATGTTGGTGATGGTGGCCTTGCCGGTGCAGCTGATCGTGGCGGCGCCCTCGCCGAAATACTCGACGATCTTGTTCGTGCCGCCCTTCACGCTCAACTTGCCGAGCACGGCGAGAATGACATCCTTCGGCGCCGTCCAGCCGTTCATGCGGCCCTTGAGGTGCACCCCGACGCGGCGCGGGTAGAGAACCTCCCAGGGCAGCCCAGCCATCACGTCGACAGCGTCCGCGCCGCCGACGCCACTGGCGAGCATGCCGAGGCCGCCGGCGTTCGGCGTGTGCGAGTCGGTGCCGATCATGAGCCCGCCGGGGAACGCGTAGTTCTCCAGAACGACCTGGTGGATGATGCCGGAGCCCGGTTCCCAGAAGCCGAGGCCGTATCGCTGGGCGGCGGAGCGCAGGAACTCGTAGACCTCGCGGTTCGATACGACCGCGGCCTCTGTGTCCGGCTCGGCGCCGACGCGCGCGGTGATCAGATGGTCGCAGTGTACCGTGGTCGGCACGGCGGCCTGCGCGCGGCCGGCGTGGGCGAACTGGAGAAGCGCCATCTGCGCCGTCGCGTCCTGCATGGCAATGCGGTCTGGCCGAAGCGCGAGATAGCTCTTGCCAGGTTCGAGGTTCTGGCCCGCCGGATCCGCGAGGTGCCCAAGGAGAACTTTCTCGGTGAGGCTGAGCGGCCTGCCGCCCAGGCGGCGTCGCACCACGGCGAGGTTCTGCGCCGTGCGCTGGTAAACGCCGCGAACGAGGTCGGGTGTCGACTCGATCGTCGTCATGCCGGATCCCTCCTGAAAGAAGGCGTGCGGACTTCGCACCAAGCCCTATTGTACATTCTTCAATTTGCGATATCGCGACGATGCCATGCGAAATCGCGATGGCCGCCCAAGGATTGCGTACAAGCGCGTGGTCGGGCCATGGCAAGGATTCGTCCGGTCCAGACGCGAATGGCCTTCTGTCCCCGGGAGGCATGGCACTTGACCAAGTTCAGGGTACGCACAGGCGCACCGCACCCGACCGACTGGCGCTTGACGATGGCCCTATTTCTCTTCACCGGGCTCGCGGAATCCCTCGCCTTCGGCCACTTCCAGGCCTTCACGCCGCTCTACCTGCGCGAGCTGCACGTCCCGGCCGTCCAGATCCCCGCCTGGACGGGCTTCCTGGGCATGATCGGCTTCATCCTGGGTCTGCCGCTGCTGCCGTTCTGGGGCCCCCTCGCGGAACGCGTCGGTCGCAAGCCGATCATCGTGCGCAGCGCCGTGATCGAGGCGTTCATGTTCCTCATCGCAAGCCGCGCAGGCTCGCCTTACGCCTTGGCACTGGCGCGGTTTCTCTCCGGCTTCGTGCTCGGCAATACCGGCGTGATGCTCGCCCTGCAGTCGGAGGTTTCACCGCCCAAGCGCGTGGGACTCGCCATCGCGCTCGTGAGTTCCGGTCCCTCGATCGCCATCGCCGCGGGACCGCTCCTGGGTGGGCTCATCGCCGCAAGTATCGGTCTCAGGAGCCTCTTCCTGCTGGACGCCGGCCTTACCGCACTCAGCGCCGTGCTGCTCATGGTCTTCCTGCACGAGCCTCAGAGGGCACGAAGCCACTCCCCCACGGGAACGCTTGCGCTCGGGGCCCTGCGCGACGTGCTCCAGATCGCACCGGTCCGGAACCTGTTTCTCGTCTACCTGCTGTTCTCGCTCGGGTTGAGTGCTGTCCAGCCCTTCCTGCCACTGTGGATCCACGCGCTCCAAGCCGTGCCGGCGCCGGCTCTGCTGCAAGGCTCGAGCGCCTATGTCATCGGGCTTCTCCTGACGCTCGGCGGCATCGCCATGGCCGTCGGCACGCCGCTGCTCGGCTGGCTTGGGGACCGGGCCGGCGTCCGGCGCGCCCTGCTCGCGAGCCTGCTCGTCAACGGCATCGGCATGATCGCCCAGGGCGCCGTGCCGAGCCTGGCCTCGCTGGCCCTCTGGCGTGTCGTGCAAGGGTTCGGCCAGGGCGGTGTCGGTGCCAACCTGATGACGACCCTGGCACGCATCGCCCCGAGCGACCGGCGCGCCGCGCTGATGAATCTCGGCCTGTTGCCGCAACAGATCGCCTGGTTCGTCGGACCCCTGCTCGGCACGGCCATGACGGAAGCCTTCGGCCTGCAGCCGATGCTGCTCATCGCCGGTGCGCTCGCCTTTCTCAGCTGGCCGCTCGCCCTCGGATGGCTGCCTGCCGTGCCTCGGGTCGCGGACGTGCCGTCCGGCGGCGCAGAGATGTGACGGCGGCCGGGCGGATGTTCACCGCCCGGCCGCAGGACTCCTCGACGCGCGTCAGACGATGAGCAGCGGCACCGTGAGGTAATGCGCGAGCTGCTGGCTCACCGAACCCAGGACGAGCTTGGCGAGGCTCGGCTTGCGGCGCTTGCCGACGACCACGAGGTCGTAGTTCTTGGCGGCCTCCGTCAGAACGGCATGCGGCACGCCCTCGCGGAAGATCTCGTGCGCTACCGCGCGGCCGCCGAGCGCCCGGCGCGTGCTCGCGAACACCTCCTGGGCGTACTTGGCGGACTCGTCGCGCCAGACGGTTTCATTGTAGGCAATGGCGGCGTCCGGGAAGTACTCCGTCGGATTGCGCAGCACGGTGATCAGGGTGATCTCAGCGTCCTCGGGGAAGTTCGACGCCACGAAACTGGCTGCCGCAAGGGCACCGTCCGAACCATCAGTCGCAAGCAGGATGCGCATGTTGCAAGCCTCCTCCGGCGAGGAATGCTCCGGCCTCTCTGATCGTAGCAGAGCCCGCCCGATGCGCCCAGGCCCCCAGGCGTGCTCAGCGGTTTTCTCGGCGTACAGCGGGATGGATGACAGCCCCCGACTTCGCGTCGACCTGGCCGCGCGCCGTCAGTCTCGGTCCCGGCAGGAAGTCCCCGACCAGGAAGTGCAGGCTGTACGCGGGATCCGCATAGCGGTAGCCGTGGGCCCGCGTGAAGCGTTCGAGTTCCCGCGAACCTTCTACGGCGTCCTGGAACGAACCGCCGCGCATGATGCCGAAGAGCGGCAGCGGCAGGTACCACTCCACGCGCCGCTCGGCGACGTGCAGGAAGCCGCCGTCGCGCTGCGCGATCTCGGCGAGTGCCTGCGCCATGCTCTCCGGATCGCGGCCCAGCACCAGCAGGTGCCCGTTCAGGAGATAGGACGTCGCGAACCCTTCGAGGTCACGCATCAGCCCGCCCACGATGCCACGGCTGACGAAGCGGCCGTCGCGCGCGACAAGCGCCGCATGCAGGAGGTCCGGCCGCGCCGAGAGGTCGTACGTGGCTCCGCGCTGCGGCAGGTCCAGCGTCTCGCTGCGCGTCAGCACGCTGTCGAAGAAGGAGATCACCTGCACAGGGCCCTTGTACGGCAGCACGAGGTCGCCGGCCGGCACGGGGCCCGGGTGGTACGGATGCTCGCTGCGGGACTCGGGCCAGGCGATCTGCGGCAGTTCCCTGGCGAGTTCGCCGGACTGTGCGACGAGCTGACCGCCGGCGAATACGAGTTCCGGTGCGAAGCGCTCCAGATCCCGGTAGACGACGATGTCGGCGCGACGGCCCGGCGCGATGCCGCCGATCTCGCCCTGCAGGCCGAGATAGGTCGCCGGGTGGATTGTCGCAAGCTGCAGCGCCGCGAGCGGGTCGATGCCGGCTGCGACGAGCGCCTGCAGCATGCCGTCCAGATGTCCCTCGCGGTCGATGTGCGCCGGGGAACTGCCGTCTGTGGTGAGCATGACGCGGCTGAGGTCGATGTCCTCCCGCAAGAGGTCCTGCAGGACCGGCAGGTCGGCGCGCAGGGAGCTGTGCCGCAACATCGTGTAGAGGCCGAGGCGAAGCCGCGTGCGGGCCTCGTCGACGCTGATCGCCTCGTGGCACGAGTCGATGCCCGCGAGCGAGAGCAGGTTCAGATCTCGCGGCCGCGCCCCGGCCGTGTGGCCTTGCACGATCTGTCCCCGCTCCCGGGCCAAACTGAACGCCGCCAGGACGTCGTCCGGTCCTGCAAGCACACTCAGCCAGCGATTGAGCTCGGCGATGCCGAGCATGTGCGGTGCCGCAAGGCTCCCCGCAATCTCGGCCTCGGACAGGATCCCTTCGCCAGGGCCTTCAGGATCCGCGTCCGGACCGTAGAACCCGACACGCATCAGCCAGTAGTAGCGGAGCGGCAGTCCGCGGATGGCGGCGAGCGCCTGTGGCAGCCGCTCGCCAAAGGCTGCCCGCAGCGGTAGATCGTCGCAGGCGGCCGCGGTGACGCCGCGCGCCAGCAGCGCCTGGGCGTAGCTGCGCGGGTTGTAGAGGATCCAGGGGTGCCCGTGGGGCTCGATCAGCCCCGGAGCGATGTACTGGCCACCGACGTTCCGCTCCACGACCGCCTCGAGGCCCTGGGCGTCGCCGACCAGGACGATGCGCCCTTTGGCGACCACGACGTCTGCAGGGTAGATCTCCCGAGAGTACACGTTGCAGACGACGCCGCCGCGCAAGATGAGATCCGCCGGCCGCTCTCCGCGCCCTACCGCCATCAGCGCCTTGCGCTCGGACGACTCCAATGCTCCCACTCACACTCCTGTCCGACGGGACGCGCACTTGATGCGCGTTCGACGGCCAGCAGTTCTCGCACGTGCGGGCGATTCCCTGGCGGCGCCTTGCCCTGCTCCCACGGGGCGCAGGACTGGCGGGCGGCGAACGGGAACAGATGTCCGCGGAGGAGGCCTCAGCATCGTGGGCGACTGGCGTGTCCTTGAAGAAGAGTCCTGTCTGATCGAGCCCTCCGCCGAAGGCGGGTACCTTGAGCTGCCGTTCGACTGCCCAAGGGACGCGTCCACGCTGCATGTCGCCATCGAGGTGCACGCGGCAGAGGGCGCCGTCGTCGACTTCGGCGTGCTCGATCCGGGCGGCGTGCGCGGCTGGAGTGGCGGGACCAGGCGCGAAGCGGTCATCGGTCTCGCACAGGCGACGCCCGGCTACCGGCCGGGTCCGCTGACCGAAGGGCGCTGGGCCGTGCTGCTCGGTGCATACAGGATTCCCGACGGCGGATGCGAAGTGACCGCGCGCGTTCGCTATCTTGACCTGCAGCCCCGCTGGCTGCGCGGCGATCTGCACGTACACACGCTGCACAGCGACGGCGCGGACGCCCCATGGCAGGTGGCCGAGGCGATCGCCGGTCTGGGCCTGGACTTCGTCGCGCTCACCGACCACAACACGGCGACGGCGGCGCAGAGCTTTCCGGTCCGCGAGGACGTCTTCGCGATTCCGGGCATGGAATGGACGACCCGCGAGGGGCACTGCAATCTCCTCGGCACGGCAAGGCCGCTGCGCGACTTCCGCGTCGCAAGCCCCGCGCAGGCCCTCCGGCGCATCGAGGAGGCACGGGCCGAGGGAGCCTTCGTCTCCGTCAGCCACCCATTCGACGACAGCTGCAAAGGCTGCGCCTGGGGCTGGGGCCTCGATCTGCCGATCGACGCGCTGGAGGTCTGGAGCGGACCCTGGCGCCCATGCAACCAGGCGGCGCTCGCGTGGTGGCAGGGCGAACTCGCGCAGGGCCGCCGGCTCCCTGCGATCGGCGGCAGCGACCGGCACGCGCCACATCCTTTCGTGCGCTACGGCATGCCCACGAACTGGGTGCTCGCCGGGGCTCCGACCGCCGACGGCGTGCTCGCCGCGCTGCGCTCGGGGCACGTCGCCCTGAGCGTCGACCCGGAAGGACCGCTGCTCGACCTGCGCTGCGGCCCCTTCATGCAAGGGGATCTGGTGTCGGCGGGCGGTCCCCGGCTGGTGGAGCTGCGGGCCACCGTCCGCGCCGGTGATCGCCTGCGCCTCTACAGCGAGCGGGGGCTTGAGCGCGAGGAGGTCCTGGACGAGCCGGATCTCTACCTGCGCTTCGCCGCGGATGGCCGGCGATTCTGGCGCGCCGAACTCTGGCGCTGGTTCCAGGAAGTCCGCTGGGAGCTTCCTGCCGCCCTTTCGAACCCCATCTACTTCGTGAGCCGCGCTTGACCTTGGCGCGTGCCGGCAAGCAGGCCAAGAGCGATCAGGCAGGCCGGCCCGGAGATGTAGAAGAGCATCTGGTAGCCGAGATGGTCCATCGCAAGGCCGATCAGCGGTTGGGCCGCCACGGTGGCCAGGCCTGTCGCCAGGATGTAGAGACCGGTGTAGGCGCCCATCTTGGTCTTGGTGAGATCGGTGACCCACGGGTAGGCGTTGATGTTGACCAGTGCCCAGCCGAGACCGCCGACGAAGGCCACCAGTCGCAGCATGAGCAGGCTTGGCAGGAAGGGGATCGCGAGGAAGGCCAGGCCGAGCGCGAGTGCTCCAAGCTGCACGGTGAGCCGTCGTCCGATCCGACCGGAGAGAAGACCGCTCGGATAGGCACCGAGCAGGTAGGCCACCGCAAAGACGCCGATCGTGATCACGGCCGTCCCTGATGTCAGGTGCAGATGGTAGACGCCGTACGTGACGAAGAATGTGTCGACCGAACTCTCCCCGGCCGTCCAGAAGAAGATCGCGAGCAGGAGATAGACGCCGGTGCGGTCGACGTTGCGCCAGACCTCGACCCCCGCCCGCCAGAGATGGACCAGGCCCACCGACTCGGATTGCGGGATGTCGGCCGGTTCCCGGATACCCCAGCGCATCAGGACAGGGATGATGAAGAAGAGGACGCCGACGACCAGGAAGGGAAGGTCGCGCGAGACGCCGTACAGGATCGGCCCGCCGAAGAAGGCCAGAAGCGCGCCGATGCCTGCGAGCAGGTTGATGACGCCGTTCGCCTGGCTGCGCAGCGCGGCAGGTGTGACGTCCGGCATCAGGGCGATCGTCGGGGCGTAGAAGATATTGGAAGAGAAGGCGTACACGATGTCGATCGTGACGAGGAACGCGGCGCCGAACTGCCAGGGAAACATCAGGAACAGGAGACCTGCGATCGGCATGCCGATCACGATGTAGGGCATGCGACGGCCGAGTCGCGTCCAGGTGCGGTCGGAGCGGGCCGCGAAGTAGAGGTTGAGTACGAGTCCTGAGAGCGATCGGAAGGCGACGATCGCCCCGATGAGCGCAACGCTGGTCAGGTAGTGACGCAGGAAGAGCGGTACGTACGCGTTGTAGAGTGCACTGGCGAGCGAGATCGAGAACATGCCGAAGCCGAGCAGGAAGGTACGCCGCACGTTGAGCCGCTCGCGAGGCACGGCTGCGGCCGCCTCGCTCAAGAACCCTGGCCCCTTTGCATGGCCGCAGACCCTCTTCCCACACATCGACTGGGAGGCTCGACATGGATCTCAGGACCGAGTTCCGCTTCTGGCAGACCGCCCTCTCCCGCTTCAGCATCCTCGACGAGCGTCCCATCACCCTGCCGCGCGTCGTCTGCCTCAAAGACGGCAAGGCCGCTGCGCCGCAGCCCCTGGGACCCCACGGGCTCTGGCCCGACCCGCACGCCGACGAGCTCCAGGTACAGGTGGAGACCGAGGTGCCATGGCCCGACGCGCGCCTGCGTCTCGACGTCGATGGCGAAGGACTGCTGCAAGTCGACGGAATCAGCCGGGCGGCGAGCAACGCGTTTCACCGCCACGCGGATCTTCACCTGCCGCCAGGCCGGCATCTTCTGAGCCTGGACGTGCTGCGCACAGGTCTGATGGGCGTCGAGGTGGCGGCGCCCCGCCTGCGTCTTGGCTGGCAGCGCATCGACCGGGAGGCGCAGGCCGCCGCCTTCGATCTCGAGGTGCTCGCAGAATGGACCCTGGACGAAGCCACGCCCCCGGCGGCGGCGGCGCTCGGCAGGGAAGGCCTGCTCGCGGCCCTGCGCCCGCTGCGCGCCTTGCCGCCGGACCGAGCCGTCCTGCAGGACTGGCTGCGGCGCGAGGGGGCGTCGGCGGAGGAAGAGGGCCTGAGGCGCGCCCTGCGCGGAGCGGAGGGCGGCCTGCCCGCGCTGCAGGGACCGGCCCGGGACGAGGTCGCGGCCGCCGTCCGCGACTGCGCTTCGGCGCTGCGCCGGCTGTTCGGGCAGTTGCAGGCGCAGCTGCCCAAGGGAGCGGCGCAGGCGGTGCCGCTGGGACACGCCCACATCGACCTCGCGTGGCTCTGGCGCATGGAGACCGCACGCAAGAAGGCCAGGCGCACCTACGCGACGCAGGCCGAGCTTCTCGCGAACCACCCGGAGTGGCGCCTCGGCGTGTCGCAGCCCGAACTCTGGCAATGGCTCAAGGAGGACGACCCCGAGCTCTTCCGGCGTCTCGTCTCCCTCGTCCGGGATGGCCGGATCGAGCCTCTCGGCGCGACGTGGGTGGAGATCGACGGCCAGCTGCCCGATGCCGCGGCGGTGCTTCGCCACCTGCTGTATGGCCTGCGCTACTACGAGGCGCAGCTCGGCGTCCGGCCGCGAACCGCGTTCCTGCCGGACAGCTTCGGCTTCGCGGCGGGGCTTCCCACCTTGCTGGCCGCCGCAGGCGTGCGCCACTTCTGCACGACCAAGCTGCGCTGGAACGACACGACGCGTTTCCCCTATACCGACTTCACCTGGGTGGGACCCGACGGCGCCACGGTGCAGGGCCACCTCTTCTCGTCGGCCGAGGGCGGATACAACGCGCCGGCGACGCTCGGCGACCTGCGACGCACCGCCGAGCGGCATGCCGCAGACGGCGGGCGCGGCCCCTTCCTGTACGCGTTCGGGTACGGCGACGGCGGCGGCGGGCCGACACCCGAGATGCTCGAGCGTCTGCGCCGGTACCGCGAGCTGCCGCTGATGCCGGATCTCACCTGGGCTCCGCTCGCATCCAATCTGCCCGTGGACGGAACGCCGTCCTTCCGCGGCCCGCTCTACCTCGAGTACCACCGCGGCACCTACACCTCGCAGAGCTGGGCGAAATACCTGCTGCGACAGGCGGAGGCGCACCTCGCGGCAGCCGAGGCGCGCTCGACATGGGCCAGGGCTGGCCGCACCAAGCCCTCCCCTGACTGGCGCGCGCTGATGCGTCTCCAGTTCCACGACATCCTCCCGGGCTCGTCGATCGGGCCGGTCTACAAGGACCTGCGGGCGGAGCTCGAGGCTCTGCTCGGCCGCGCGCGACACGACGACGCAGCGGCGATGGCCGCTCTGGCCGGCGAAGGGCCGGGAAGAGCCTGCCTCGTCCTCGGCAACCGTGCCGGATTCGCCTCGCCGGCCCGTCTCGTCGAGGTGTCGAGGCCGTACGCCCCCTTGGCTGCAGACGGGAGCCCTGGCACGATCCAGCGCAGCGGCGACGCCTATCTTGTCCAGGCCGCCGCTCTGCCGGCCTTCGGGACAGCCGCGCTGCCGGTGACGCGCGTCGAGCCACCCGCGCCGCGGCCGCCAGGCCCTTGTGACGAAGCCTGGCTCGAAGGCGGCGATCTCAGGATCAGGATCGGAGCCGCCGGCATCGAGAGCCTGCTCTACGCCGGCGAGGAAATGCTGGACGGCGTCGCGGGCCTTGAGATCTACCGCCAGCATCCCGAACAGTTCGACGCCTGGGAGCTTGTGCCGCCGGAGTTCCGCGTGCCGCTGGACCTCGGGCATCTCGAACCGGTGCAGGTCGAGTTCGGGCCCCTGCGCGACGCCGTGCTGCTGCGTCACAAGGGTCCTGAAGGCTTGGACGTGCAGGAACGGATCGCGCTCGAGCGGCAGAGCGGCGCCTTGACCGTGTCGATCAGCGCGAAGCTGCCCGCGCGCCACGTCGTGCTCCGGTACGCCCTGCCGACGAAGCTCAAGGCGCATGCGGTCACGGCGGAGGGCATGTGGGGCACCGAGCTGCACCCTGTGGTGGCGGCGGGTCCAGCCGACAGCGCCCGCTACGAGTGGCCCGCGCAGCGCTTCGTCGACATCTCGGAACCCCACCTGGGACTCGCCCTCCTGAACGACGCGCGCTACGGCCACGCGGTCCAAGGCGGCACGCTCTACCTGACTCTCGCCACATCGCCCCTCTATCCCGACCCCCACGCGGACGAGGAGCCTGCGCCCGTCTGCCTGGAGCTGCGGCCGCACCGCGGCGACTGGCGTGACGCCGGCATCCTTGCGGCGGCCCACGTACACGCGGCGGGCATCGCTGCCGAGCTGCGCGAATCTGTGCCCAAGGCGCCCGCGGGACCTTGCTCCGGGCTTCCCGACAACCTGCGCCTGCTCGGCATGAAGCCTGCCGAGGACGGTTCCGGCGACATCATCGTCTATCTCGGCGAACTCTGCGGCGACCGCGGCGCCTGCGTCCTCTCGTTTCCCTGGACGCTGCAGGCGGCCGTGGCCTGCGACCTCGTCACGGAGCAGGCGCAAGACGACCAGACGCTTCTGAGCGTCTCGGAGGACGGCCAGCGGGCGCATCTGAGGTTCCTGCCGTATCAGCCGATCACGATCCGGATCCGGCCCGTGCACGACGAAGGCCGCGCACGGCTCTAAGCCATGCGCGGCCCCGCAAGCGCCTCAGTGCAGGCGGCGGATGGTGATCTCGTCCCAGCTTCCCTGCGTCGCGACAGAGACCAGTTCGTGGCCGGATTGCTCTGCCCAGAGCGTCAAGTCTGTACGCGTTCCCGGGTCGTCGCTCAACACGACGAGCAGCTGGCCCGCTTCCACCTCGCGCATGGCGCGGATCGTCTCCATGAGAGGACCCGGGCAGAGAAGCCCCCTTGTGTCCAGGAGTGCCGTCGTGACCACCGGCATCGGCTCCACCTCCACGCCAAGCGAAGGTCCGCGGCCGCGGCCTCTACCGCCATTGGCGCACGGATCGGCGACCGCCGCAACGACCGAACGGACTGCCCCAAAGGCCCTGCCGACATAGTCGTCCTGCATACCCTCAACGGCCGGGGCATATCTAGCTGTGATCGATCTCGGGAAGGAGGTGCCCACATGGATGAGGAACTGCGCTCCACCCCTGACCCGGGCGAGCCGTGCCCCTGCGGCTCCGGTCTCAGCTACGGCGAATGCTGCGGCAAGGCTGAGGCAGAGGCCTCCGCGCAGGCGTCCGAGGACGTCGAGGAGTAGCCGTCACCTTGCAAACGAGGGCCGCCGGCGCTATATTGTTGGTGTCGCTTTGGGCAGCTTGTCTGGGTCCAGTGGCTCGAGTTTTGGCCAATGTCTCCTGGCACTTCCAAGCGAACGATAAGAATGAAGGGAGTGCAGCATAGGACTTGGTCAAGACTCTCTACTTCGGCAACTTGCCGTGGTCTGTCACCAGCGAGGACCTGACCCGGGCGGTCTCGCAGTACGCCGAGGTAATCGCGGCGCGCATCGCGACCGACCGTGAGACGGGCCGTTCGCGCGGTTTCGGGTTCGTCGAGGTTCCCGCCGACAAGGCGCAGGAAGTCATCGACGCCCTGAACGGCGCAGACTGGGAAGGCCGCGAGCTGACGGTCAACGAGGCGAAGCCCCGCGAGAACAGGGCGCCGTCTGCCCGCCGTTACTAAGCCGCAACACGCAGGGCGGGCCCGGCAGCTGCCGGGCCCGCCAGATGTTTGCTGAGCCGGCCCGCTCCGCGTAGTCTCACGCTGCCCGGCGCAGAATAAGGTCCATGCGAACGACAAGCCTTAGCCTCCTGACGCTTCTCGCCATTCTCGGTTGCGGTTCGACCGCCTTCGCCGCGCGGCCCAGGCCGGAACTTCAGGGACAGGTGATCGTCGTCGACGCCGGGCACGGCGGCCTAGACAACGGCGCGCATGTGCAAGGGCTCGACGAGAAGGACCTGGTGCTGGACATCAGCCGCGCGACCGCCCGTGCCTTGCGCGACAAGGGCGCCAGGGTGATCGAGAGCCGGCAGGCGGACGACAACCTCGTTCCGCGTTTGCCGAAGTCAGGCAACCTGCAGCGCAAGAATCTCGAGGCCCGCGTGGAACTGGCATCCCGCCATGACGCGGGCATCTTCCTCAGCATCCACGCGAACAAATACTCGGACCCTTCCGTCCACGGCGCCCAGGTGTTCGTCGGCGAGCATCCGGATGCCGAGCGTCAGCTGCTCGGCACCTGCCTCAATACCGAACTCGCAGCCCTGAGCGGCAGCCGCCGTCAGCTGGACATGCTGCGAGACCTGTACCTGATGCGCCATCTGAAGATCCCGGCGGCGCTCATCGAAGTGGGCTTCCTGTCGAACCCCTCCGAGCGCAGCCGCATGCTGGACCCCGGATACCAGCAGCAGATCGCCCAGGCGATCACACGAGGCGTCATATGCTTCGTCCGCGGCCGCCCGGCCCTCGACCGGTCGCCGCATGCGGCGCCGCCGCTGTCTGCAGCCGGCATCCCCGCCTCCTGACCCGCGGACCGACCGTGTCCCCGCCCAACGCCCCGCCGGCCAGGCGCCCACGATTGTCCAAAGGCACATGCGCACGCCGTCACGGTGGCGTCAGCCGGCCGATCGCTGTTCCTGACAGGGCGCAACCCACCTGTGTTTGGTCCGCAAGAGTCCCATTGGCGTACGCTGATCGCGCTGGCCCATCGGGTTGTCCCTGAGCGCCTCCCGCACGAACTCCCGATCCACGCCATCGCTCGCGCCGAGCACTTCGGAACCGAGGTCGTTGCAGTCCACCACCGCCACCCCGATGCCCAGGAGCCGGCTCAGATCCTCGACAACCCGGTCCGGCTTCTCGGGCGCCAGGATGATGTAGTAGCCGAACGGCTTGACCGTGTATCGGTTCGGCCCGTCGATCGCGGCGACACGTCGACCCGCGATGCGGTTATCCCCTATCGGCTTGTGCCAACCAGTTCTCCACACGCAGTCCGCGAATTCGCGAAAACTCCCGCACATTGTTGGTCACCAGTGCAACCTTCAAGGCCAGGGCATGGGACCCGATCAGGGTGTCCATCCCTCCGATAGGCAGACCCAACCCTTCGAGTCCTGCCCGCACCAAGCCGTAGGCTTCAGCAGCCTGCTCGTCGAAGGGCATGACGAGCAGAGGCAGCAGAAATTCTTCGAGTGCCCTGCTGTTGCGTTCTCGGTCCCGGCTCTTATGGACTCCGTACGAAAGCTCGGCGGCTGTGATCGCGGAGATGCCCACTTCACCTGGAGCGATGCTGAAAAGCCGCTCTAGCAGAGGCTCAGGGCGATGGCGAATGATGGTGATACATGTGTCGGTGTCGAGAAGGTAGAGCATCAGTCGAGCGGTGAGCGCCGTTCCAGAGGTGGTTGCGCCCGATCGGAAAGAAAGTCTTCCGTGAAGTGATCCAAGCTTTGTCGCAAGCTCTCCCACGTGTTGTCGACAGGCAAGAGCACGATTGCTCTCCCGATGGACTTGACATAAACCTCCGTCCCTTCGAAACGACACTCCTTCGGCAACCTGACAGCTTGACTGGCGCCGTTGCGGAAGAGTCTGGCGCGCCGCATCCGCTTCACCCCCTGTATCTACTTAGAGTATATACGGTTCGGGATGACCAGACACACCCGGTGCGGCGCCCTGGACTCCGCTTGGACGACGCCCACGCCCGCGCATCGAGCATTTTCTCTCTGCCGCCGGGAGTCCTTGATGCTTCTCTACCTAACCTTGAGATTGACTCCCCGCGACAGTTCTACTGCTGGTCGGTGGGGGACGGGCTCCTCCAGGCGGATCCGACCACACGCCTCTAGCATCTGCCTCTAAAGTTTGACTGCCCAACAAAAGATCCTTATGGACCGGCTCGACAGTGAAGGAAGAACCACGTAAGGACGGGCTTTGTCATCCCTCGCCGGGAACCCTCATTTTGGACCGCCAGTGCCTGTTCGTGGCGCTCACACCCAACGGACGAAGGCGTATGTGAACGGGGCTTTCTGTCGGCGAGATGCAAGATTTGTGAGCCGCACGCACGACTTTGGAGGGATCAACCTGAGTCTCCTCGATGACGTCCTCACAGAGAACGCACGATTTGTACTCAACCAGGGCCGCCAGATCACGAAGACCCCTGCGAAGAAGATTGCGCTCTTCACATGCATGGACACGCGACTTGTCGAGTTCCTGGAGCCGGCCATGGGGATTCGGCGCGGGGATGCAAAGGTTATCAAGAACGCTGGCAACACATTGCTCGACCCGAATGGGGGCGTGATTCGCTCCCTCGTCGTGGCTATCTTCGCGCTCGGGTGTGAGGAAGTCTTCGTCGTTGGACACCGAGACTGCGGGATGGCCCAGATCGATGATGCGGACCTCGAACAGAAGATGATCGAGCGAGGGGTTCCAAGGGAGGCGATCGCCGCGCTGGAGCCCAGCCTCAAGGTTTGGCTGGGAGCGTTTCACGATCCCGCCGCCAACGTCGTGCGGGTCGCCGAGATGATCCGGGCGAACTCCCTCATCCCGAGGAGCGTGCCCGTCCACGGGCTGATCTTCGATCCCTACACAGGAGAGATTGAACTGCTCTCGAGTGGTTATGCGGAACCCGTTCGCTGATTGCGGGCGTGCCTCGCCCCGTTGTTTGGGTAAGAAGGCGGCCGAGGTCTTCATCGCCCGCTACGAGCACCAGTTTCCATCGGCGGTGCGTAGCTTCACCGACGATTTGCCGGCCAGCCTTACGCACCTGCAGCTGCCGGTGCCAACCGCAAGTTGGTGCGCACCACCAACATCATCGAGCGCAGCTTCGAGGAGGAGCGCCGGCGAACCAAGACCATCCCCCGGTTCTTCGACGAGCACAGCGCCCTGAAGCTCGTCTTCGGCGCGTTGACCCGCGCCACCGCCGGATGGCAGCGCTTCCGAATCACCGATCTTGAACAGCATCAGATTGCCAACTTACGCCAGTAGCTCGGCCTCGAACCCCCGCCTAGACCCAATACCGTTTACTTAGTTCGCTTGAGGCGTATCATCTGGGCAGCGGTCCTGGTGGGTTGAGGCCAGGAGCGATGCTAAGAGCGCTTGCGGGCAAAGTTCGACATCTTGCGTTTGACGACACGCGGGTTGGCGCGCAGGCGTCGTGGGGGCAGTCGGACAGCGAGGATCTCGGCCATCACCCGCTGGTGTAGGACAGCC
>Ga0080006_1148746_pt1 | contig 87279 bp, 73 predicted proteins | sample RS3BMetagenome_FD_69209 | JGI IMG/M metagenome (GOLD analysis project Ga0080006, IMG submission 69209) | Ferric oxide microbial mat and aquatic microbial communities from Rainbow Spring, Yellowstone National Park, USA - RS3B (SPADES... ... | reverse complement strand
ACGACCAGAAAGTAGAGTGTCGAGAGAAAGAACCTGTAGTTGCGGTAACCTACACACGCGTTCATCCAGATGCAGTGATGATCCATGTGCAGGATGCAGCGGCGGCAAACGGAGCAGTGGTGTGTGCGCGGTGGTCGCCACCGACGACATCGTCCGCAGACAGTCCAGGTGCAGTTTGGTGTGGCAGCACGAGCCGCGCAGCGTCCCTGCTTTGCGTCGACGACGGCGACGTCGATGTGGGGATCAAGTGCTGCCATCTGAACAGTTTCGGCGAGCGGCGGCGATCCGGGGTCCGTGGTCACCGTTTTCGCGTACGCATGCACGACGCAGTAGAGGAGGTAGAGTGCTATGACGAGATGAACGAGGAGTGCCGTCTGCGCCCAACCTGAGTAGGGGCTTCGCGTCGCAAGTTCATAGAGAGCTGGTAACATGTGCCGAAAATAGGAGAAGACGATTAAACTTATCAGCGCTAGGCCAAGACAGACGAACACAGGACCTGTGTACCGAGCGCAGAGCGTACTCAACTGCGACGTCCAGTCAAGAAACCACTCAAAACAACCGGGAGCTTCATCTGCAATGTACTCGAAACTCAACGCACGTCTACGAGCGAAAGAAGGCCCCGTCCAGCGGCGCGAGAGCGGTAGGCGCCACAGGTTTCGACACGCCATCACGAGCGCACCGTGTCAGACGTGCACTGTACGTCCGATGAGGGCGCGCGCCCTCGCGAGAGCGCGCTCACCGTACGGCTTACACACAAACACACGTCAAGCCACCACTATCCGCAATCAACTATTGGTATAGGTCTCGAGACCCTGAAGGCAACCCGAACGTGAAGTAGCGGGAACGACTGCAGCCGAGCTGCATACCAGCATACACCGTTTCGTCTGAAGCGTCAACGTTGCGGGTGCTGCGGGAGGCTGGCGGGCAGCCGTCGCGCCACGTCCAGCGAAGCGCCAATGCTTCCACATGGTAATTTAGTCCCTAATAATATAATTAGTTCTAGTTTAGATGCCTGCCAAACACGCAGTGCGCGGAAACTGCGCGTTTTCCAGCGGATTCGTGACAGCAGTCGCTCGTTTGGGGGAATCTGGTGAATTTCGTTGAATCGACTGTTTGAAAGATTGAGATCGTTAACGAGAGCGATGCGGTCTGGAATGCCGACGACAACTCCAGCGTGGCAACCGAGTTTGGCAGCCTGATGTCGCGTGCTGTCGACCGGCAGAGAGCTTTTGAAAACAGACCACCGGCGGGTATCGGATTCTCCAGACTGTACCTGTATCTGATGTAGAGATACCACAGCACGTACAAATGCAAAACAAGCCTCTAATCGTCTTACACATCGAATCCTCTATTTTGGGTATACATCCGAGATACAGATACCACAGCTCGTATAGATGCGAAACAAGCCTCCAATCGTCTTACACATCGAATCCTCTATTTTGTATATAGATCCGAGATACAGATACCACAGCACGTATAGATGCGAAACAAGCCTCTAATCGTCTTACACATCGAAAAATGAGCATGCCTAGACGGAATCGATGCACTGCACCCGAGTGCATACGCCAGGATCGCAACGCAGCCGTAAACAGGACATCGAAGCACCTGGACAGCAGCGCCCTGCTGGGGCTATTTTTCCACGCCTGGCGTTTCGCAGGCGTCTACGCACGGCTCTCCCGTTAGCGCCCGTCGTGCTGTGTCGCGGCTGCGTTGGTAGTTATGGAGACGAACGCCGTCGCTGCAGCTGCCTCCGGTGACGATGGTCTCTTAGATCAGTTGCGAGCTCTAGGTCTTGAGGATCGAAACCTTCGAGCGGTCGCACGGTCGGCTAAAGTCCAGGCGGCACTAACTGAGGCCGTGCAAGTGGCCAAACGTTCAGCGCTGGAGTCGACTGCGGATCGATTGCCTGAGGAGCAGGCACTCACGCCGCAGAAAGCCTCGCTGCTTTATGTGGCTGTGAGCAAGCTCCCGACAAAACTGCGCTGCTTTCGCGAGCTCATCTTTGAAGCAATTGGCGACGGGCGCATCGACAACACGGCCAAGCTCGAAGCGGCGTTCGCTTACCTCGAGGCGCTGCTCGAGTCGGCTCCGGGCACAGCTGCCGAGGGCAAAGTTGACCGCGACGACTTCAATGCTGCAGTGGGTGCGGGCGTTGTTGTTGACGACAGTACGCTGTCGGCTGCAGTCGACGAAGAAATTCGGACAATCATGGACGACCTGTTGGTGCGGGGCTACCAGTATCCACTTGGTCCCATTATCGCTGGTGTTCAGCGGCGTGTTCGTTTTGTTGAAGGCCGCCGCATCAAGGAAGCGGTCGATGCAAAACTCTTTGCGTTGCTGGGCCCACGCTCGTCAGAGGCCGGAGCGGGATCGCGCGCCTCAACGACCACCAGCAAAGAGGCGGCAGATCGTCCATCAGATGATCGCTGCAAAACCAACCGACGCATGCTCAACACCGCGACGTCTGCGAGTTCCGCACCAAAGACGAAAGACGGGCACGCTGGTATCGGCGCGGGATCGGCTATCGATAACGAAACGGACGCGCAGCTCGCTGAAAATCCATTTGCAGCGCTACCAGCCTATTTCGACGCACGATCGTTAGACTCCATGCGGAATACACCGGAGCTGCTCGCTCTGCAACGTGCAAATACGGATGGATGCTCTGTTGTCACGCGCTTCCCGCCTGAGCCGAACGCACATCTTCATTGCGGTCATACCAAGGCGATGTTGCTCGACTTTGGTTACGCAATGCGAAACGGAGGCCGGTGCATCCTGCGCTTTGACGACACCAACCCCGACACAGAAGAGCAGGCCTTTATCGATTCAATCATCGAGACAGTGCAATGGATGGGTTATCAACCCTACCAGATCACGTACTCTTCCGACTACTTCGACCGTCTGCATGAACTCGCTGTGGAACTCATTCGACGTGGCAAGGCTTATGTGTGCCATCAGCGGCCTGAGGAGATGGCGCGCGATCGCGAAGAGAAGCGTCCGTCTCCGTGGCGAAATCGCTCCGTCGAGGAGAACCTTGACTGCTTCGAGCGGATGCGTCTTGGACTATACGATGAGGGTGCCGCCGTTCTTCGTATGAAGATCGACATGCAGCATCCGAATCCTGTCATGAGAGACCCCGTCGCATACCGCATCAAGTACGCAGCGCATCCGCACGTCGGAGATCGATGGTGCATCTATCCGTCGTACGACTTTACGCACTGCCTGGTCGACTCGCTGGAGTGGATTACGCACTCGATGTGCACGCTGGAATTCGAGATACGACGGGACTCGTACTACTGGTTGCTAGAGGCTCTCGACATGTATCGGCCGTTCGTTTTTGAATTCAGTCGTTTGAATCTTTCACACACGGTTTTGAGCAAGCGCAAACTAACCCAGATCATTGAGCGCGGCTTAGTGCGCGGTTGGGATGATCCACGCATGCCGACCCTGATTGGCATGAGGCGCCGGGGCTACACGCCAGTCGCCATTAACCACTTTGTGGCTAGTGTAGGGTTTTCACGGGCGGAGAACAACGTGCATCTGCGCAAGCTAGAGGCTTGTGTGCGTCAGTATATGGATCAGCATGCTCCGCGTCGCATGGTGGTGCTCGAACCGTTGCCCGTGCTGCTGATGAACTTTGCCCAGGCGCTGTCGGCAGCGGAAGCAGTTACCGTGCAGGTGCCGAACCATCCCAAACGACCCGAGTTGGGCACGCGTACGCTCGAATTTACCCCGATGATCTACTTGGAGCGAACTGATTTTCGTTTACAAGATGCGAAGGACTATTACGGGCTTGCACCAGGGAAAGCAGCCCTGCTGCGTCACACTGGGTTCGCGATTCGCGTTCTTGCCGCCTTGACTGCCCAGCATGCGCCCGCCACAAGTGATGACCAAGTTCAGTTGCTGCATGCCGAGATTCTCACCCAATTACCGCAACCTCGTCCAAAAGGTGTGTTGCACTGGGTATCCGAGAAAAGCATGCCCTGTGAATGCCGCTTGTACGAGCCCCTGTTCTGCGTGGAAGATCCGCTTCAAGCCGCTGCCGAGCAGAACCTATCAGAGCGCGACGGGTGGCTGACCTTCTTCAATCCCAAGAGCGAGCGCATTCTGCAACAAGCTCGGTGCGAATCCGCGGATGATTGGCAACCAGGCGCTATTTTTCAGTTCGAGAGAGTCGGGTTCTATTGCGTGGACCCGGACTCCCAGCTTGAGGCCTCGCCACCCCACCTCGTTTTCAACAGAACGGTGACTTTGCGCGAGTCGTTTCCCAAGTTTGCATAAAGTTTACGGTGCTTGACGAAGCTGGCAGCGTTGGTGCATATCGCGAGGCAGGTGCCACCGCTTCGCTATGCGACGTTCGGCGAGAACCTGCCTCGCTCGTGCACTGAACGATAACCGGTGCCAGGTTAACGCGAACGTCATCCAGACGCAACTGTAGACAACTCCCGGGGCTGCAAAGCCCGCTGTACGGTTGTTGACGCTACGAGCTTCAAAGCTTGTGCAGACGAGGAAGCTCTGTTCTCGTGCCCGATCCCCGTAACCCACTCAACGAGCACCCGAGCGTTAACGAACAACGCTGTACCGGCCTCGAGAGCAGCACGCGTGCCTCCGGCGGGCGAGCGGGTCACGACTCAGTCCGCCTGGTGTCTCTGCAGCGACAGGTGCTGTGTTGCGGTCGTCGCGGAACTCGAACTCGGTTCGCCCGTGTTTATGTCTGGTGCGTGAAGCCGGCCGACTGACTGGAAACTTTGCACAGCGTGCTTCCGTGAATGGTGAGCAAGCGACAACGCTGCGTCAACGTTCGGTTTTCTCGCGACAGGAACACACAACAGACGAGCTGAACTGATATGCAGCGTCCACAGTCGACATGTGGTTATTGGACGCGCCTCAGCGCACCCGAGATACCTTCGAACTGAAGCGCTGAGAGCACCACGATGCCGGGTGACCTTGGGATGCGGCAGTGGCGCGGCACCGAACCTATTCGAAATGCATCCACGATCACAAGAAGCATCTAAAGAGTAAAAGAGTCTTCCTGGCAGGTAGATACCAAACGCAGAGATTGCGGCCTTTGGTTACGGAGCAACACCCATGAATTCAGCGGATTGTCTGTGCGTCTATGAACACGAGTCGGTACGCAGAGGATCCACACTTGTGTGCGTTCAGACTCAAACACTGTACTGATGATCGTACGGTTCACGTATTCGGATGTTGTTTCGGACTTGGGTTTTCAGAAACACATAGCCTCGACGTGCCGATGGCAGTTGTCAGAGCCAACGGTTTCATACGAGGTTCAGGGAATCTCGATCGAGTGTCCAGAGTGACGCGTTCGACGTTCTCCCGCTGGCATCGGCACGTCACCGTAATCAACGCGACTCGTGACGCCTCCCGTGTACGGTTCATAAAGCAACCGAGATCAGTATCCCGTGCATACCTCCAAGCCTCCGTGACGCTCTTGTGCGAATGCGGAGCATGTTCCAATCACGCCCGCTTCACGTGTTCGATGGTTCCCCGCCGCGGCACTGCGTGGACGCAGCGACTCGCGCCGCTGGGTGCACATCGAGCGTAGCGCGACGTCGCGCAGTGACAAGTCGACCACAGGCTGTCAGAGGCGGCAGCTCACGGAACCGCTCGCGTCCGATCATCGATGTCTTCCGAAACACGAATCCGCATCTCGTCGTAGCCATCCACGATACCAAAGTCGACTGCAGCATGATACCTCGCTCACAGGGGAGCACGCTCCCAGCGGCTCCGCGCTCCTCAGCTTGCATGGAAAACGGCCAAGGACCCGGATTGCAGTCATCGTAGCGATCGCCTCCGGTGGTCAATAGGTCACGTGTGGGTGCGAAGGGAGCGTAGATGAGTCGAAATTGCGGAACTTTTTCTCCAGTATGGACTTTGTCTCGGGTACCTGTTTCCTCACGGACCGTATCGCCATCCAGACATTCGCAATCGAATGGAAGAGCCAGTGCTTGCGTCTGTCGCTGTACACCCGCGCTCTCCATCGCTCGACGACGTCCAGTGAGGCAGACGGATTTTTTTCATTGTCAAAACTTTTACTTGGGCCAACGTTCTCCGATTTGGTGCATTTTTCTTTTCTTACTTTTTTGTGTGTTTTTTTCAGTGCGCGGTGAGGTATCCATCAACCCCCTACCTCCAAGTTGCATTACCCATAATTCCTCTCGGATATTCTGGTCGTTTCATACGTCCTATCGTGGTGCTAGTGCCTGCCGAAAGCGACCGCAATAGCGTCGATAGCGCCGGTTGAGGAAGACGGATGCGGCTCGCCGAACACCTGCGGTACGGCGCATCTCGTTTGGTCACTCGTTCCCGACAGGTCGTCACTATGACTCAACGGGACGAACAGAGTGAATCTTGGATGCACGTTCGCGAGTTGTCAGCGAAAGGAAACGAACTTGATCGAATTACCACTGACGCTGATACGCCGTTCTCATTCGAAAAGTTTCTCGAAGCGTTTGAGCGAATCCGCTACGACGAGCCGCCTGCGCAAGAGCCTTGGCCGCTGCCGTACCTGCTGGACTTTATTGCGGCTTTGTCCGCAGTTGCGGGCATGTTTCAGCACCTCGGTGCCGCATTCTCTTTCGCGCACCAGGATGTTGTTGAAAAGCGTGACACGCTGTACCGCATATACCGGAGCGACCCAGAGAATTACGCCACTATTCGTAAGGTTATCGAGCGAGAAACCCGAGAAGGGTGTCTGGAAACCGGCAGTGGTAAGCAAGGTGCAGCCCGTAATATTCTGCGAATGATGTGGTGCCTCAAGTTCATTCAGGTACTCATGCGGGAGCTCGCGCGCTGCCCGGCAGCGTCCTACTCGAAACGCGCGGCGACACGCGAGTGCGTCTGGACCGCGTACCAGGAGGCGCTGCGTGAACACCACGGGAGCGTCGTTATTGCGGCGGTTCGTGCAGCGGTTTTCTTCCTGCCTCCCATCGAACAGTTTCTTACATCCATTGGAGTGGAAGCGTCCCGCAAAGACGAGTATATGCGCCGCGTGAAGCTCAGCCTCGACCCCCTCGTTGAGCGACTCTATGCCTACTATGAACACCGGAACATGCTTGCTTTGCCTTGACGACGTATAACCATAGAAAAAGCCGACGTGCGTACCCGCGACGATGCCGGTAGTCGCGGTGGTATGAGGGATTCCCGTGCTACGCGTGCCGCACGCTGCATGGCATCGAGAATCGGAGCCGTTTCGACAGATGATTGCTGAAACAGGGGCTTGACAGCGCCGGGGGTTGCGTGAACTCTAGCAATTGGCAGCTTCCGCTGTGTTACGGCTGCAGGTCTACGAATTTATGCTTCGGCGCATTACAGTTCAGAATAGGAAGCGAATCGAGGGGAAGCATGGCATGGTTTAGGTGCGGGGGCCATTCCGTCTGAAAGCGGGTATCGGCGGCGCGACACGTACGGGGACCATCGGGCGTCGTGTCACACCCGCGAGCTTTAAACTGCACAGATGACAGAGCAGCTGCGTATCGACGACACTAGCATCGATTGGTCTAGAACGCTTCACCTCGGACGGTGCAGCAGAACCTGACCACGTCGGGAATCGCGCGACGCAGTGGATCCGCCCACACCAGGCTCTATTCGCCAGCAGATGAAAATGATTTCAGCGGACTGGAAGAGACCGTGCTGCGTCTTGTTGTGGACTTATATAGGATGCTTTACAAAGCAGGCGCCCAGCGTCTGCCCTGTCTCTCTCTATCAATGGTCGCGTTCACGCTCGACACGCCCAGAGCGGCGGTTTCCATGGACTCGCGTCTAGATACGCACCCTTGTCAACGCATGCTGCTGGTACTAGGATCGCTGCAACGCGCCTACGCAGACGACAGGGGCCATGGAGCATGCGCCGGTACCTAGCGTCCCAGGGCCGTGTCCAGCGGTGCGTATTCGGGTTGCGAGCGTGTACGTTGCAGAGCGCGTCGTGCGACTGCCGGATGCGTTTGCTCCATGATGACGCAAAACCCTAGACACCGCATCGTCTGTTGCGTACCGGATACTTTAGAACCGAAACACAGCGGCTTTGTCGTAGCCAAGGGCCTCGAGATGCTCGCGCATTGCCTTGTTCATCGGCGGCGGGCCGCAGATGAGCACCATCTTGCTCGCATCCGGGAGACCTATAAAACTTCGGATGTGCTCTTGCGTAACGAAACCTATGCCCATGCTCCATTCAGCAGGCGGCTCGTTTAGGACGTAAAAACGAGTGAATCGCTCCGCGTATTGCGCTGCTGCAGCATCGATCGCAGAACGCAATAAAATATCTTCTTCTTTCACATTTGCAAAGATCAGTTTGATTCGAGTCTTATCAGAAGGGTCACTCAGGATTACTTGAATCAATTGCCACATGGGCGTGATCCCCGTGCCGCCTGCGATCATACCAAGTTCTGCAACCATGTTCCGTTGGTAACTGAAGGTTCCGCTTGGGCCTCGTGCTTCCACAAAGTCTCTTCCCGGTTCCAGAGCGTCTAGATAGCGACCCATTTTTCCGCTAGGCGCAGGATAGACCTTCACGAGCAACTCGAAGTAACCGCGTGTTTCCGGTTTCGACACCGGTGTGTACGGTCGGAGAATTGGCTCCTCGGCGTCAGGAACGCGCGCACGTAGCACAACGTGCTGCCCTGGCGGCAGACCAAGTAGTTGATCAGGGAACGGAAGCGCGAACCGAAACAGACGCGTGTTATGGGACACAACGGTTTTGGCTACCAGACGGAACCGGGTGAACGTATCAGGCTTAAGGGCAGGTGCTCTCTCGCCAGCGCGGTTGCTATACCGGTGCCATAGCCAAGCGCTTGCCAGCACGACAACGCTCACCAGTACCAAAGATGCAAACGACGTATTCGTTTCGATCGTCGATGAGGCCAAAAACGTGAACATCGGTAACACCTGGACAGTGCTTCGTCAGTGCCAATGACTGACCGCGCTGCAGTCCAGACTGCATTCACGACGGTACGCGAATCGTTTGCCAGTCCTTTGCCTGGGCATGCCGGGCTGGATACCGCAAACTAGTCGCTTTGTCGGTATTGTTGTGAGCGCCACCGCGCTGCCACAGGGATTGTCTTCGCGTCTGAACGGGAGACGCTTGCTTCGTTGATGAGTGACAACGACTATGCTGCGGTAGAGAAGCAGCTGGTGGAGTGCATTCGTCTGTGGGAACGCTTAAACCGTGCTGCCGTCTTCTACCGCGAGGCTTCGTCGCAAGCGGGGCCTGACGCGTTGTCCGCGACGATCCAAGCGTTGGCGGGAGCGTACCAACGCCTTCGAGCGCTCTGCATGGAGCAACGGACCAAGTGTGCCACGCTGAGCGCTACAGAGGCTTCTCTGGCGGAGCCAGGGAACTGGCGCGTTCCACTGGAGTTGCTGCAGTGGCTGGACCGCGGCGAGAACCCTGACCTGTTTCTACTGCGTTTATTATACGATGTCTACGACCTCGAATACATTGGACGTGAAAAGGAAAACGCTCTGAAAAAGTTCAGGGCCGTGCTCGAGACGTCAGGTCTCCCGCCTGAGGCACCAGCGGCTAGCGGGCATACTTCCGACCAGTAGAGCTCGGAGGGCAAAGCTGTCTGCCGCAGCGGGCACTCGACAATATCCTGACGAGTTGAGCGTGAAAACGCTGGCGATGGAAGCTTTCTTGTGCCGTTGTCCTGGTTCTTTGAACGGCAAGGGGGCGCTCTCGAGCAGGCAGCAGACTCGGGTGGGTTTTCACTGCAGAGCCCGCCTCAGCTTGCAGCCTAGCGCGGCCCTCGAGGGCCAGTGACCGGCTACCGACTGTATACCTGTCAGGGCGTGTGCTCTTCCTTCGGAACCTCGGATACAGCTGCCTCTGGCGGGTCGCTTTCGCGTGCAGGCAGCAGCTTTGGCTCTGGTTGCCACGTGGCCTGTCCTATCGCACGACGAATCTGCTCACGACTCTGGCGGTACTTGTAGCGGCACACTAACCAACTCAACGCCGAAAAAACCAGGATAGAGCGCACCGCAAAGTCAACGGTGCCGATCCCAGCCACCCGGGCGAGCACCGGAACCTGCGTAAACGTGTTGCTGCTTGTTTGTTGTCGTGCTTTGCGGAACTCGTGGAAGACACGAAACCCTGTCAGCGTGAAACCTCCTAGAATTCCCTGAAGGACCGACACTCGAAAGCAGGGCACTCGAGGGAGGTCCGTGAGGAACCCCAGCGACATGCCCGAGCCCGCAGCGGACGAGGCAGAAGCCCCACCAGCTGAAGGGTCCTGTTCGCCCGTCGCTCCGGTCGACGACAGCAACTGTGCACACTGTCCGCAAAACGCGATACTAGACCAGAGGTCGTTCGGAGACATCAACGGAAACGTGAACCCCGAACGGCGAACGGCAGTAGCAGGTTTCGTCCAGTGCTGACGTGCTTAACGCTGGGGTGTGCACACGCGCTGGCTCTGGAGGCCGCGTTTTCACGGCCAGCGCAGACCTGTAGCAGCGCTCGGAAAGTTGCAGCGTCTGCACCAGCGACCTATGCATCCGTCCAGTGTTGCTGCTTTGCAGCGCTACGGGATGCCCAGCGCTCAATATGGAGCTGCTTGGACGAACTGGGTATACGGACGGGTACAGCTGGACACATCACCGGCACGATGGGAAGCAAGCACGACACCAGTTCAGAGACGTTGTCGATCGTTTCCGTTTCCTCGGGTACTGCGAGCGCATCTCGATCGCTGCTTTCGTACCAGTTTCCTGGGTACGCGAGTACTACAGACCGCACTGCAGCGCTGCTGCAGCACCGACTTCTGAACCAACTCTGGACGGGTCGTTGGAGGTGTGCGAGTGCAATCGTGCCCTTTCATGCTCCGCTCGAAACGCTGCCGAACACAAGTCACGGCGAGCGAGCAGCGCCGTCCACCAAGTCGTGTAACGCAGGCTGCGCGTGCGGGTGCTTGTCCCGTCCGGCGACGGTGCGTCCACGACTTGCCGCAAAAGTGTCTATCGATCAAGACGTGATCGGACTGCGACGCAACGCTGCGTATCCGTACCAGCGCTGGATTGTCAAGCGCTTCGATTGACGAGTGCGGTGCAGAGGCGGCTGTCCACTGAATGGCTCGTCCATGCTTCTAGCGATACGCGGCACGCAAAGTTAGGATAAGCGGGTGGCTCGGATGGACCAGAGGCCGCGGATGCTGCTGTCCTTTTGCTGCATTGTCAGACGGCCTTTGTCGCCGTACGCCCTGGGGTGCGCGGATCCCACCAGGGCGTATACCTCGGCTGAACGTCGCTGCGGGCACTCTCAGAGCCTATCGGTTGAGAGGCGTGCTCGTAGGGAACGGGCGGCTTGACTCAGGGCCCCGCCTGGTAATATCCGCGGAGAGCGCAGGTTTGTGATACCCCTGTAAACGTTCGCTCTGGGTCAGGCGCCATGGTTTACGCTGTATTCCTTACAGAGAAATTGTGAACGCGCGCTGCGCAAGCAAGCGGCCTTGTGGCGCATCAGCGACACACCAAGGACTGGGTACGCGAGCCAGCACTTGAGACGAGATCGCTGGTCATCCGGCGAGGATGCACCTGCACATACATGATGAAATGAGTTTTGTGTGAAGCTGGACCCTGGATGGCCGTTTCATGGGGTGCCATTCGGTGCCAAGCTCATGGACGGCTGGGGAGACATTCGGACCCCAGCGAGCATCATGACGTTAGGTAATCGGTGTTCGCCTCCAGAGACGGGTAACGAGCACGGCTACAGCAACCCGGGGACTCGTTCAGAAACAGCGTGCGGCATATGAGTGCTCCGTAAAACAGACGATTTTAGATGACTGGCGCATGATGGAGTCCTCGTTCTCTGGTCGCCATCTTCGTTGGTCGGCGCCCAGTCGCGGGGGATGCAACTTGTCAGACCGACGCACCGCTTTTCATCCTGGCGAGCGAGCGAGCGAGCGATCCATCCCCATGAAGAACGTGGATGATCTGGCCGCAGCGCAGCGACCAGAGAGAGAGAGGCCCCGAACACGCGCTCGGCATGTTCGAGGCAGGTGCCGTCGGACCCCGACAACGGACAGCCAACGCCTAGTCCAAATACAGTAAAGTGACTACTTTGTTCAGTGCCTTAGCCTCCCTGGCGGCTTCCAGCACCACTTCACTATCGTGGAACGCGAAACTGATGAAACGATCCGCTCTGCTGATGATATCCGAGTTGCATAGTCTACTCGCGACATCTAACGGTAAGCTATCATTCTGCTTCATTTCCACAACCTGTGTCACACGTTCCAACAATTCGCGCACTTCAGTAGGCTGCTTCTCGACACTCTGCGGCAGCACGACAGTCAAGAGTTCGGGCTTGTCGGCCCGCAGCGCCCCACGGATCACGGCCATATTGCTACCGATACCCCCCGAGGTGATGACATGGTTTCCCAGGAGCACGTTGGCAAACGTCAGGAGTTCAATGATTTGCTGGTGCAAGTATGAGCAATGGCGGGTTCCTAGAATCGCCACGTTTCGCGGCGAGTCCGACTGAATCGCCGCCAGCTCCTGGAGAACCGTATCAAACGATCGCTCAACCTCGCGTGCGATCGTTGCCGTGCTTACCTCGGGTTCTACGGTGATCTCGGTCTCGGGGCCTGATCCGCCGCCCTTGTTGTTTCGACGAAGCTCGCTGCTGCACCCGACGGGGGAGCGCTCAGTGCGCCCGTGCTGGACGCTTTGGCCCTCGCAGCAGACGAGTCGAGAATGGGACCGGGCTCGAGCAGCAAGCGAGAAATTCGCCCCCCGAAGCCCATACTTGAAACAGCAACGGGCACAAGTCCGACACTGTTGGGTCTTTCCCTGATCCCGGTTCCATGTCGTTGCTGGGCCCGCGACGAAGCCGCAGACTTGTGCTAGCCGTGCTGTGGCCGGCCGCAGCCCCTCGCACCGACGCAGAGCGTGTCGTCCGGATGCTGCCAAATCAATCTGTTTTCTACAGACACATGAGTTAGAATTTATAGAGAGCCTATTCATAGATGCAGCTAGAGTTGCAGTGAAACTCGCAAAGTGTTTTAGAGAGAACCCCAACACGCGAAATCGCTATCAACAACAAGTCGCTCGGACTGGAGTCGTCCCGCAGGACGCAGATCAAACGATCGCACGAGGCCGTGGCTGTGGCGCGCGTCACGAGATGCGACTTCCTGGCGGCGACATCGTCGCCTGCTCGGCGGCAACTGTGGCGTCTCCTGTCGACAAGTTGCGTTTCGTGGCTTGGATTGGCGCTCAGATCTGGAAACGCGATGCGGGTGTATGCATTCGGCTCTGCTGTGGGTATCATGTGTCAGGATTCATGCTGGTCGTCATGATGGCGTACCCGTCGTCTATTTTTGATGACACGGATGTGTGTAGACCGTTGGCGCACGTGTGCACGAGTTAGCACGAGCCGGTCGAGGCGCAATTCGACTTCTTCAGCGTGATCGTTCTGAGTTGTCATCTGCCTAGTCCCTGACGTTGCGTGCGGTGCGAGCGTATGCCCCTGTGGCGCGCGGATCATCATCGCCCTGGACACGAATTCGATCAAAGTGCCCTGCGGTATGCAGGTGCACGTTCGCATGCCTTTCCGCGTGTTCTTGTATGCATGGGCATTGCATCAACGTTCAACTGACCTGGAAGCGGGCTTCGTTCAAGGATTTCCCGTGTAAGGGACTGAATGAGACACCTGCCGTCCATCGAGGAAAAATCGTGTACCATCATCTACAAGGGCGGCAGCGCCTCCTCGTCATCCGGTTACGTGCAGGCTGCGCGATCGCTCGTGCGTATTCGGGGACATTCGCGCCGCGTATCGTGCCGGCGATGCACGGGTCGTTATGTCGACAGAGCGAGACCTATCTTGTCCACATCAGCTTTTACACGTTCTCGATCATGATCTCGCCAGAGCGGATCTGCTCGATGACTTCTCGTGGATGACGTCCCTCGACCATGCACCCGATGCTGTGGCAGGTCCCGAGAATTTCACGTACCACTCCACTGAGCTCACGTGCACAGGATCGTTCCCGCATAATTCGAGCGATCTCTTTGATTTCATCAAGAGTCAAGTTCCCATCGTGCTTCACGTTCTTCACTTTCTTTCGGTCTCGGGGCGGCTCTTTCAGAGCGCGGATGATCAGCGCTGCAGCACTCGGGACGACTTCAACCTGCGCTTGACGATTCTGAACGGTGAGCTTGACCATAATGCGCAGACCCTTCCAATCCTTTGTCGCTTTTGCGATATCATCGCCAACTTTCTTAGGTGAGAGTCCGAGTGGACCAATCTTGGGCGCCAAACTGGAGGCAGCCGCACCTTCCCCGCCAACAACCCTGACGTAGACGATGGTTACAGCGTTCGGGTCGCCTTTTGGAGGCATTTTGTGTGCTGGTCTTGTCTGACGGCTTCTCTATACCAACCAAGAAAACCCGGTGTTTAGGGCTATAAAAGAAACAAGATTCACACGCCCGGGTCCGTTTCTCTAAGAACAGCGGCTCAACGCGCGTTGTTCTATGGATGGCAACAGTTGTCCATACGGAAGACAGCGGAGATAGCGCTCGCTTGCAGTGCAGTGCGCGGTGCACGCCGGAGGCTCAGGGAGCTTTGTATATTTTCGGGTCATTTCTGCGCCATGCGCGTGCTGCGCTAGGCGGCAGCGGCGATGGCGGCATCATGTGTCACAGCTCGTGTCGTGACGCCTGCAGCGCAATCCAAACGATGGTTTTTCGTTGCATCAGACGAAACGTTGACACAGACTCGCGTTGCCTGATTGCGCAATGGATGTTGGCATTCTGGAAAGTGCCCATCATGATGCACCATACTTCCGAGTTCCATGTCCCATACCTCTTTTCGGATATGCTGGTTGTTTCATACGTTCTATCGCGCGCCGAGTACCTGCCCCGGTCGTCTGCGATGGCGCCTCTAGCGCCGGTGCGGATGCGACACGGAGACAGAACGGCTTTCGCGTACCCCAGAGGGTGTCCGCTCCAGGACGGACGTACATAAGAATACCTGACCACAGTCAAGTGACCCAGGCGAGAAGGACGCAGCGAGGTAGTTTACCAAGAAGAAGAAAATGGAAATCAACGCGTAGTTCACAACGATGGTCTGTGCATGACATGGATCGACACTTGGCGGATGCGGTGAAATCAGAATTGCAGCGCTGACATCAGCATCCCTCGAAAGCTAGCAATGGAGGTAGGGAAACCGTGTAGACCGGCGTCCTTCATGACAGTGATGAGAAAGAGGAAAAGGAAGCAGTAGGAGAAATAGCCCGCAAAGGCTGGTATTGATGAAAGTCACATGAGACGCAAACTTTCGAGTGTACGCCCGCATCATTGGCTCTGCCCTATTTAACACGGAAATGAGTGTAGCAAACGGCGAGCGCGGTGCGAACGCGGAAACTCGGTTTCGTCAACAACAACGTATGTCGTTTGGTAGAGAACACAAAACCGTCCGATAGAGGTATACCCAGGCGCTCTTCGCGCTGTTTTCCTTTCATTTTCTACCAGCTCGTCCTATGCTTTGATTGCAGATTCCATCAACGGCTCAGAGTGACCAGAAAGTGGTGATTTGTTCGAGCGTGACAACTGCACAAGCGACCTGTTCCCGAAGACTACCTGCTCGCGTGATCGGAAGACGTTTTCCTGGATGACGCACCTCAATGCAAGCTCGTAGCTCCCTTGGTGGTCTATGCGTCTGAGTAGCCCGCATCGAACGCAACGTCGCCTGAAGCGAATCATCGTTCACAGAGCACGTCGAAGATCGTATGAGAAGCAGTTTACCAGGCGCAGCGCTTGCGCTGCAGATCAACGTACTTTCGTTGACGTTATTCTCGAACGTGTTGCAGGTCTGGGGCCGCATGATTCGGGCGCTGTACCTCATATCTTATTACACTCGTGGAATTCTCTATGGAAGCATCTTCGGGGACTTTCCTGCTGGAAAAGCGGCTCGGCCTGCACACAGCGCCCTCGGGGTGGAGCGACGGACCAGTGGCAACCTGACCCCTACCCGGCAAGCGAGCGACGCTGGAGAGCGTTCCGCTCCGGGAACTGCGCACATCCTGAGCGCCAGACTGAGTCCCCTGGAGTTAAACGAACGCCTGCTTCGCACGTTGGAGGAGTTGCTGCCACCGGTGTGGGCGCAGTTGGGTTTATCTGAAGCCGCAGCTGATCGCGAGCAGGTCCTCCGCCTCGAGGACTATACGATCCTTGTCCGACGCTTGGGTGATGTAGTTGCGGTCATCATTGGAGAGCGAGAACATGAGTCTCTTCTGCTGTTGGAGTTTGGCCAAAGGTTCGAACAGTGCCTCCGCCGTACACTGCACCTCGAGGGAGGCAGCGTTCTGCCTTTCACGGCGTCTGAGGCACGGAGCAACGTCGCGACAACTTTGGAACCACCACTCCTCTCGTCTGGGACGTCTGAGGAAGCCCAAAACGGTACCAGCGTCGGTTACTTGGGTGCTGGCGTTGACAACCACCAGAAGCTAGAGCAAATCCTTGTAGAGCGCTACGAGGAACTCTGTCATATCATCGCCACCATGGTATCGGAAGCAGGTATCGTGAACACAATGGATCCGGAAACCGTTTCAAGTCTGGTGTAGGCATACTCGGAAGAATCGTGACCTGAAAGCATACCTGCAAGGCAACTAAAATGCTTCACGGTAGCAGGAGCCACGAGCTTGTACAGAGCACAGCGTGAAACTAGCTTGGCATGGGCCACATCTGATTGCGGTTCCGTGGGCGCTGTGATTACATCAAAAACGCTTTGGAAACGCCATCGCTTTCGAGGTCTTTTCATGGATCCAGATATCAGCGCATGAAGCAGTGGCACCCGCCTGAACTCGGTCAACGCGCCCGAACGCAGGCGCATCCCATGACGCTTTCCGCATGCTATCCGGTATGCGTAGAGTGTTTGCATTTAAAAAGCGTCGTGCGGCAACATCAGTGCGTTGTTGCTTGCACAATCTTGTCGCAGGGCCTTGTCGAAAAAGCGCTGGAACCTGGGAGACAAGATATTTGCGACAGGTGCAAACGAAGAACGAAGCTGGCATACGAAAGCGGGTCCAAGCCCAGAAATCCCCTGGCGAACGGTTCCGGAGGGGAAGGCGCCCGACGCGTGAACACGCTCGCGGTCACACGTACACATATGGATGCTTACGGATGCTTTCACGCGCAAACGGATACGTACATAGATACACAAACCCGGGAGTGGCCGTATGGAGCGGTGCGCCTTTCTGTCATAGCGCTTTGAGATCGACGTAAACAGCGATCAGCCAATCGTCAGTCGAGCTACATCGTGCCCGAGAAATCCGGAAACTCTTCAACAGAATCTGGGTTTATTGACTTTGTGCATTCGTTCAGAGCAAGCGTTGCTTTCCGTGGGTATGGGACTCGTCGATGACGCGTCCCAGGTCAAATGCTCGGAATGTGACTTGAAACGAGCAGCTCAAGCTCGACTGACACAGTTCAACGCGGGACTTGTCATGCATCCAGGGCCGACAACCGATGGAACGCTCGGTTTACGCGACTTACTCGGGAATCTGTGTATTCAAGAGCAAAAATTTCCACGCGTCATGTGCTTCGGACTTGGATGTCAACGACTGAATCGCCAGAGGCGGTCGTGTGCTTGCCCCGGGAACAATGCGATCGCTTTGGTGCTTCATCCAAGCAATCTGTACGAGTTCTACACACTTTTCATAAGTTTTGACCAAAAGAGCGGCGTTTGGCCGGATATCTCGACTGAAAGTGGAGAGTTTTCCGCGAAGCAGCTCCAAGAACGCACAGAGAAAGGCCCAGCGCCGAGAATAGGCCACCTCTTCAACAAACGCCAGCACTTTGACGTGGAACTGGTGCCACGATGAACCCAGGTCGCTGCCATACGCCCGCTGTGAAGAGAGCTTCTGCAGGTATGCATGCAGAAGCGAGGACCATTGCGCCAGTGATAGCATCGGTTCCGTTGCAGTTGCTACAGATGCTGCTGCTGCTGCTGCTGCTACCGTTGGAACACGCCCGCGCAAACGGTCCTCGAACCCGTAGGTCTTACCACTGGGGCGTTCAGCTGTTCGGACGGGTTTCGTGGTGCGCCAGAAGCTCTGGAGATCTCGAGCGTACAGCACAGCCCCGTTGAGCGCGACTTGTCTAGATCTTATTTCTGAAAACAGCGGCAATGAAGGTTGAAACATAGGCACCGTGGGATCCAGAACGCCGTTTGCATGACGTGAACGATGCAGCTTCCATCGACGTAGCTGCTCCTGAGCGAGATTCTCTTTCCAGACTTGACGGGTCACCTCTATCGGTAAAGCATGCCATACTTCTTGATCGACATCAGGCGGGGTCGGCGGCCGCGTATTCCTGATCCCTGTCGCCTCGTTCCATTCGCCACCATGGGCTTGTTTGAAAAGTTTCTGCCCTTCTTTTGAGTTTCCGGCTTTATCAGCCGACGCTGCGTCAGCGATATGAAAAGCACCGGAAGATGCCGGGGTCCGGCGAGTGCTGCGCATCGACACTGCATTCGAAGGCAACGAAGCAAGAGTGCGCTTGCGGTCGCGTGGAGTCACTGCCGCGGGCATCGCCAATGGAATCGTTCGTGGAGGCGGAGGCGGAGGCGGAGGCGAAGGCGGAGGCTGCTGCTTCTCCGCAGCATCTGCACAGCTCATATCCGCTGCGTTTGTCGATGAACGCGATCGCCAGGCAGCAGGTAGCGGCAACTGTTGCGGCACATTCGACAGCGGTCCATCTTTGCCCGAAGCACAGGCCGGCTGTACGATTCCAGAGTGAGCGGGCACTTCTACGAGTTTGCGGGCGTGCACGCCAGCACCGCGCAGGGCATCAGGTGCTATTTGCAGGCCCTGGTAGAGGTTCCAGACAATGTCTGCAAAATCGGCATCCACTTTCGACTGCAGACATGGATCGCCTGCACAAACATACCATTCTACGGGGCTCGTTGCGGAGAACTCATCACATAGCCCGTGCCCGAGCGGTTTGTAGGGCATACCTGCGCCAGTTTGACGACGAAGTGCGGTGACAGTGACCACACTGCAGCGAGCGATACGCGCTTCTCGTAATCGTTCCGCTACTACCAGAGCAAGGTCAGTCATAAACTTGCGCACCTTGTCCTCCTCCGTGGCCAGGAATCGTACACCCCAGCCAATCTGGGCACTGACAGACTTGCGCGGTCCCATAGGTTGAACCGGACGCGGATCCTCTCCATGAAGAAGGCGATAGATTCGATTGCCGTTAACAGCGCCCAGCGATTTCTCGAACATCGACAGAGTCAGGTGTGCACGAACGGTGCCAACCTTCAAAGGCTGTTGCGCTTGCAGCGATTCGGGTGCAACAGCTTCGACGGCTGCCCTGGGCCGTTCCTCTGTGCTCCAGCCGACCCCGGACACGAACCTCACCGGCAATTCGTCGAGAAAGGAGCGCAGGTCTGCACCCATTGGTGTTCCGAACCCCAGCGGGTGCGCTCGATCAACGAGCACGAACTGAGAACCCTGACCGAGTTTCTCTTTTCCGTGCTTGGTCGCTAAGCGAGCGAAAAGTTTGTTTCTTCCGATGCCAATGGACGCTGTGCAACCTTCAATTTCAGTGACTATGCGCTGGCGGATTCGGGCTGCCATCGCCTCCGCCTGCGTGACGTTTTCGCAGTGCTGCAGCAATAGATAGGCTTCGTCAATGCTCACGCCTTCCACAACATCAGCTTCCGTGAAGAGGATTCGATACAATCGCTCACAGGCTTCCTTGTATGCAGCAAAGTCGTACGGAATCATCACCAGGTCGGGACAACGGCGCAGCGCTTCACCAAAGAACATATTCGCGCGAACACCCTGAGCGCGAGCCTCGTACGAAGCAGACGAAATCTCTGCACGACTGTGTTCTCCAGAGCCCGAGTGACATACAGCTACTGGTCTCCCGCGCAAATGCGGGTATTTCGCCAGAGAAACGGACACAAAAAAAGCGTCCATATCCACGTGGAGGACAAAACAAGAGCTATGGGGTAGGGTCCGCGGTGCATCGGCCACTATCGAATGCAAATCTCGTTGAAGTTTGCGTAAAATTCCTTCGTAAGTTTCTCGGAAAGAGCCAATCAGATGAAGCCGTGACTGTGCAAAGAATTCGCGGACAAAGTTAGGAGTCTCTCGGCTCGAGCGCAAGCCGCGCATGGTTGTCTCTGGCAGCGCCAGTTCACCCAGATGTGGGAAACTCTCTTCATGATTGACCGGGTACGCAACCTGATCCAGTCTAGTATTCAGAGGTGAAGATGGAACTTCATCCGCTTTCAGCGCACCGCTCGGATCGACAGTCGTTTCGCGCTGCTGCTTCTGTGTTGTTGCAGCCGACACGTTCGATGCTACGTTCGTTTCGCATCGTACTTGTGCATCGATCGATCGCAGTGTCTGTGCAGGTAGCGTCGTTTGTTGAGCGTCTCTGCTGACGTCGTCAACGCTGTACTTCCATTCTGGTAGCGGTCGCCCTGCTCGGACGCTATCGACAACCCAGGCGGGCGAGACGACGTTCAACGCGCGACCAGCACCGCCACCGAGCTTTTGAGCGGCTCTGCGAAGCTCCTTTGCTCGGCCTTTTGCAAAGTGCGTAGCGACTACGTGCGTGACCAAGTCGCGGTGCAGGTAGGTCTCGAAACGTCCACCCGCACGGGTGATGAGGGTGCGCAGGACCTCACGTGGTGGATCCGTGCGACCGTCCACCCAGATGCAGACCCCTCTCATCGGACCACTATCGAGGTTTTGACACCCCGTTGCAGCTTGTGCATCTTTTCGTTGCTGTTCACGTAGTTTGTGCTCCTTCACCGCCATGTAATCGCCGAAAGATTCAAACGCAGCTGCTCGTTTCACCGAAACTTCCCCTGCAGAAGCGAGCGCTGCAGCAGTGTGCGCTCTTTTCCGCGATAAAGAGGCACTCATCTTATTCTAATAATAAATAATCGAGACTTTATATTGGTTTCATGGGCTGGATATATTGTAGATACATCCTATGCTGGGAAAGGCTCACCGCGGGATCCCCGAACGCCAACCGCCACTCGAGATGGAGCTCGTGACGCTTGTACTCGCGTTGCTGCCGCGGCAACGGTCAAACCTGCTTCAAGACAACCCGTGCTAGAGGTCCTTTGTTCCTGGGTTAGTGCAGAAATCGTTATGAGATAGTCAGTCTGGTGGGATCAGAAACTTTTAGGATTCCACAGTTTCCAGTGAAGCTTGGTACTGGAATTGACGCACCGGGTTTGCCACGACTCGAGACGTCACCGGAGGCTGTCAAACGACTCGCGCTCCCCAGCGCCAGAAACGCGCTCCTGTGCCAGGGAGGCTCCCGGTTTTCGAAACGTTCAGGAGCATCGCGTTCAAGCGTCTTCACTAGTCGTTTTGCCTAAAGCCCAGTCAAGTGGAGGCTCGAAATCTTTCCTCTCGTCGCGTCTGGGGTTTCAATCGAGTGAGGCGGGTCGCTCCGAGAGCCGACTCCGAGGCGGGACACGAAGCGCGCCCGACGTTTACTCGGGTCTGTGGGCGAGTTTGCTGGGTATCTTCAGGAAAGCCTCTGTTCGTCGTGTTTGCATCTGAGTGACGCTGGAGTGACCAGCGACTCGTCCCAGGATACGCAGCTGCGTTTGCGTTACGCACGACGACTGCAAAGGCTGATGTTCATCGTTCAGGGGGACGGAAGCTCCACGCAGCGGCAGCTGCGTATCAACAGCGACGCCTGCAGGGTTCGTAGCTCTGCAACTACACGCTGGAAACGGGCAGTGCGAGAGGCACAGCGCCACCTGATAAACAAGCGACGTGGTGCCTGCCTCCACAAACTGCAGCGGCGAGTTTCCGACACACCCGCAGTGCCCCTGGTGCAGAAACGAGCCATTGGCGTCTCTGCTCGGGCAGCGCCTGAAAACATAGACGATGTCAGCGGTGGAGAGCCGGATGGGTTCGCAGAGGTCGCAGCCCGACTGGAACCTCGTCAGCTGCATTTTAAGCAAGGCTCCCCAGGTACTGTGGTTGATGCTTTGCCGCGATCGCTTACGCGTTTAGAGCACAGCCTCATCCTGCGTGAACTGGTCCCAAGTCAAATTTCGTTAGATGCACTCCTCGAAAAGCTGTGTGAAGGAACGTTGCCCGTTATAGAACGCTTTGCTGGGACCCGCAAAATGCGCATCCTCGTATGTGCTGGCCCGTGGCTCACTGGACTCTACGGTATTGAGTTGGCATCTGCACTCGCTCGTGCTGGCCATGCGGTGTGTTTGATAGCAGACTTTGATCCGAGTGCTCCGTGGTTTAGCGTCTCGCTCTCCAAAGAGGATGAGCAATGGTTCTCCGCCCAGCGAGAATTGTGGCAGGTTCCAGCGAGACGGGAAACCGGGCTGGCGAACGCCCGCGGTGTCGGTGTTGACACGCTGGGCTTTGTACCGCGCACACTCGACTTCTACTTCGACCTGGTTATCGATGCGCTCGTTGGCGCTGATATGGATTTGTACGGATCTGAAAAACTGGGCGATGCCGGTGCTACGACCCCCGACGCAACTTGGAGTGATCCCATCGGGGGTCTAGAAGCCGCAGCGGCAGCGTTCCAGCTGCTCATTCAGACGCTATCGGAGTCGCAACTGCCGCTGATCAGTGTCGATGTACCGTCTGGTTGGGATGTGCTTCGAGGACCTCGAATTCCCGATATCCAGCGCGATCGCTTTCTCAAACCTGAGATTCTGCTGTGTTTGGGGACTCCAAAAACAGTCGTTCGGTATTTCGGAGGAAACTATGTTTATCTGGTTGGCGACTTTGTCCCGAGGAGGCTCGAAGAGCGGCTGCGGTTGCGGTTCCCGTCAAAGTTGCGCGCTGAAGGTTACTGTTTGGTTTCTGTGAACCCCTACCTGGAGCTCATGCGGCGTCAGCGCGAAAATGCCGGTTTGCCGGACAAGTATCCGGAATTTATTCTCAGTTGGGGCAAGGCGAATACCGGTGAATTGTATGGTCACCCGGGCGAGTATTTGGCCACCGTATTCGCCGAACGCGTTCAGCGGCAATGGGTAGATGTCGACGCGAGCCCGGACCTCTGGGACGAGATCGACTAATGCTGCGACCACATTCGACACGGTACGCTGCCCGTGGGGATCGCCAGATCATGCTGGAGCCTGGTTGCTGCGAGGAATGACGACGGAACCAATCGAGCATCCATCTGCAGGGACTGTTATCGCAATGACGAGACCTCGTTCGTGGTGCGTCGCTGTAGCTTGTTGGTGATTGGCAAACAAACTTGCCTCCAGCTGCGCGGCATTTGCCGAAAGGGCTCAGCGCTGCCACGCTGCGTCTCGAACAATGGCTCCATGCGTCGGATGATGGCGGTGGGGCATGCTTGATACACTTCTAGGAAGGCAAGACATCGAGCGAGAGGAGCGCAACGCTTCCAAATCTTCGATCAAGGACTCTGCACGTGTGTGTGTGTGTGGCACATGCACCTATTCGGCAGCGCTGCGTTTCACGTTGCTCGCTGTTCGAAACTCAGCAACTTTTACAAGTTTCCTGTTCTGGTGAAGGTGCACTCAGTTTCGGGTTACTGCGAGCGAGTGGTACTTCGGAACCGACTCTCACGACTGGATACAGGCACTGCGCTGACGCTGATCGCAACTTGTGGCGGGGCTTGCCCGAAAGAACCGCTTGCCGCCAGCTTTAGAGGATACCACGCTCGTTCCAGCGTGAGCGTCTTGGCGGGCATCGAGGTCGGCGACTACGTTCTCCGTCACCGGTCATGCAGGCAGATTCGCCGCATACCAATGGATTTCAGTTTGGGATCTATGGGATGATCAGCTGATGGCGAGTTCCTAGCCCAGTTACTCGCAGCATTGACACATCCGAACGCAGCCAACAATATCTTCCATACCAGTATGTAAAAAAACGAGACTTGGTCTCGATTCAGTCACGCCAGGACTTTTGTATGCCCGGTATGGATCCGCTGCACGGAAAAGGTTGACCCATGCAGCAGGCACGTGGCTACCCCAAGCATCGGATCAGTGCGGTTGCTCTATTCTATGGGCGAGCGCATAAAACAACAGAAACGAACGACTTACTAGCTGTAACTGTGTCGAAAGAACAGAAACTAATCACTGGGTAGCAACGAAATAGCAACATCTTTCCTCGTCTACGGTGAGCGTTGGGAGTGGGAACACTGTTCCGTGTTTCCCAAAGCCCACCTTCTACGCGAAAGGTCGCGCGAGCTGGACGGGTCTGTGCGGCTCGTGCTGTACGCTCCACCCAATGACGGGTGCTGTGACCATCCATGGACAACTCGTTTGAGACGCAGATTATTCTGGGATTAGGAGCGGGAAGAATGCATCCGGTTGTCGCCCCGACTGCAGTGGCCTGATGGTATATCGCTTCGCGCTGATGCGGGCATTAGGTCTGTCCGCACAGTTTCCAAGCTCCCAGAATGATCATGAACCCCAACCCCGTATCAGGTGAACCAGGCTTCGAGCCGACACCCTCATTGCTATGGCATAGCCGTTCCGTCTCCGTGCTGCATCCGCACCAGCGGTCTAGCAGCTATTGCGAACGCAGTAAGGCAGGTTAGGTGCACGGCAGAACGTACAAAACGACTCGTGTACCTGGAAGGAAGCATTGGAAATGTAACTTGGAAGTAGAGTGCATCATGATGAACGCTTTCTCGATTACCAATATCGATCCCGCTATCTGGGATCCATTATATACGGCAGCGTTTTGTCAAACAAAATATATCGGATCCGTACGCTTTCACAGTATCCAGTACTGTCTAGTCGAAGACGGCATGCGTGGTATCTGCTTCGTGAAGATGTGGCGCGCAGTGAACAGAGCGCCAGCCGCGCATCCCACCAGGAACAATATAGTATTTATTAGTACATAACATGATCAAGCGAACTACATAGAAACATCGCGCCATGTAGCATTACGCACTGACATATAGTGACACAATGGGACACAGAATGACGCTGTATCGACCTGATCTGGGTGTCCCATTCGTCCGTCAGCGCATCCGCAAGTCCGTTGCAGCGTATCGCCCGTGCACAGCAGAACAACAGGGATCCGACGTCCGGTCTGCCGAGTTGAGGCAAAGGTTGAGGCGCTGTCGTCTGCAGTTACGGTTGTGGTGACCTGCGCTCGCCCATGACACGGTGCACTGCACGAGCAAAGCTGTGCAGCGGGAACGAGCTGCTGAACCGGGACTCGTTCGCTACGTCTGAAGCGAACAAGCAGCTCGCTTCTCGTTGCTGCGGCGAGCACTTGCGCCCGGGCGGGTATCTCGATCCACAACCAAGTTCGGGTCGTGTACGCAAGAGACCAGCAGCCAGCGTCCTAGAGCGCACCTGCAATTATCGCTTGATCCTGGCTGGGCTTTTGATCTGTGCTCTGACACTTGTCTGTTTGCTGAATGTGGAGGCAGCTCCACAAAACACTGCGGCCGGGGGCAGCGCCTCTGAGTCTGGCGCCTCGGTTCGGGCAAGAAACGATATGCAGGATCCCGTGCAGACTGCGGATACTTTAACGAGGAAGAGCGGGGTGCATATAACGCTTGCCAAACGAGAGCAACACGCTCATGGCAGGTCGGTTCTGAAAGAGCTGAAAGCGCGCTCTTTTTCTGTAGCTACCTACCAGTCGCTGGGGATGATTCTAGTGACGGAGCTTGGTGACAAAACTTTCTTCATTGCAGCGGTGCTGGCTGCGCGCCACTCCCGTTTCACTGTTCTGCAGGGTGCGCTGGGCGCGCTCGTCATTATGACGGTTTTGTCTGCGCTGCTCGGGCGCACGTTTCCCACCCTGTTCTCGCCTCAGTATACGAGTATTCTGGCTGGTGTCCTTTTCGTCTATTTTGGCGTACAGATGCTACGGGATTATTGGCGGCTTTGTCAGAAACGGAACCGTGCCGGAGGAGAAATCGATACTGAATCGAACGATGGAAGCACGACTTGTGAAGTCGCTGCCGAGGGCGCCAATGGAAGCGAGTTCGACCTCCAGGCGCTCGAAGAGAAGCTTTCACGGGATCGAGAGCGCCCGAGCTGGACACCAGGCGACGATGGACGCCCGTTGCCCGACCCAGGCACGCGAACAGAGCAGAGCTCAATGCCGGGCCCTTCGACCTGGCTGAATATTGCTCGCGACAAAATCCGCGTGATAGAGACACTGGCGCAAATGTGCTTTTCACCCTTGTTCTTACGGGCGTTTACGCTGACCTTTTTAGCTGAATGGGGCGACCGCAGTCAAATCGCAACCATCGCTCTTGCCGCCCATCGAAATATCCACGGCGTTGTGCTCGGAGCGGTATTGGGTCATCTGCTCTGTACGGGTTTAGCGGTAGTCGGCGGGCGTCTGGTAGCGCACAAGATTCCTGAGCGCTTTATTGCGCTTTGTGGGGGCATTCTCTTCATTCTTTTTGGGGTTCTCTCCTTCGCAAACGATCACGACGATGCATGAACGACTTGAGCTTGCCGTCTAGGTACTGGATTGCTCGCTTTCTGGACACCTAAGGAATCGACCGGGATGGCGTATTCTGCGAGCATCCAGGAGAACAGACGACTACGAGGAATCCAGAGCCCCTGGTCGATGCGGAAAGAACCTCAGTAACGTTGCTGAACGCATGGAATGTGTTCCTTTTGGTCCGAAAGAAGCGCAGGCGCTCTCACGAGACGCATCAGAGGGCGTCTGCCTTGTCTGGGCAGCGCCACAAGCGCGACTCTGCATCCGGTAGTGTCGGCTCGCTTGTTGTATCGCGGTTTCGTCCGCGAAGCCTCAAGGCGTTCAACTGTTGCTGCCGGTTTGCGCAGGGCGCCTGGATGGCGCGTGTGTGCGAACCCCATTCACCGAGCATTCTTTCGCGGGATGTCGGATCGGTGGATTCAACAAGACTGCTCCGTAGCGCGCGTGCTGTGGTCAGTTTGCGTAAAGCGCCGTTTGCGTCTATTTCCTGTCGTGTCAGATTAGAATGGCATGCCCAACTGATCGCTACGTTCCTGCGTTTCGGTTGTACGCGGAGTTTTTTCCGATGTACAGCCTCGATACTTGAAGCGCAGCAACAAGGACTTTCGAGTCTTTGCGTCGTTCTAAGAATTTCGGTCTGCTTTTGGGCATGGCTTCTTCGAGGTTGTAGCGTTGGGATTCTTTATGTCCCATGAACGAAGATCATTCGCGACGCACTTGAACAAGCCTTGGTAAAACCATCGACACCACTATGCAACACATACGTACATGTCTCGACAATCTTCTTTATTTACGAGTGGCATGCCCAAAGCATGAATGCTTCAGTTTTTCGGTGCTTTCGATTCAAGGCTTTTCTGGCCGTTGCAACTGGCGCCAATGGATTGGCTAACAAAAAACTGGACCTCATCCCTTGACGATTGGTTTACAAGCTCATGCTGAACGTCGACTTCATTCTTCACGTCAAGTCAAATCGACTCTGTTCGCAGGGCAAATTTTCATATCTTCGTGGCCATCTGTGAAACAGGACTCGAGCGCAGTATATCCCTCGTCACAAGATATGCTCCCAGAGGTTCCGTTTCTTCTGTTTCCATGGAAAAGCGCCTTGGACTCGGAATTCAGCCGTCGCAGCGATGACTTTGAGCGGAGCTTGCGTCATCGATTTGCACTGAGAGCGCATAGACAGGTGGAAATTTCTCGGGCTGTTCTCCATCCTAGATTTTGTTTCGGTACTTGTTTCATGATGCACTATATCGTATTCCTTAATTCCTCTATGACCTGGGACAGCACGTACTTATGTGTACAGCGGGCAGCATCCTCGCTACATGGACTGTCCAGGAGAAGCCTGTGCTCGCGGAGTACCGCACTGGGCACGAGAACAAAACAAGACATGAGGCAGCACCTTCCCTGCCGGTCATGGGCATTTCGCGAGCGCTGAAGCAAGCGTTCACGCGTCACGGGGTGCCACTACGCCGAAGAGGTACGCGTAACCACGCGGAAGAGGAACACTGACCATAGCCAAATATCATCGCTGCGAAGTGCGCACCGAGGATGTATACAATGGAGGTGCAAATACGAAGCGAAGCGTCGAGTTCAACATCCGCCACTGCATGAAATGCATAGAGAACTGCTAGAAGCAGCGAAACCGGGACTTGAACGTTGTCGTGTACGTTCTTCGACTTTGGACACCGGAGCTCGAACGACAGAGGTCACCTGCACACGTTCAACTCGGAGATAACACAGAGATTGGAAAGGAGCCGCAGAGAAAGCCCAAAATGGCTAATACTGATGAAAACTGGAAGAAGCCCCGACTTTCGCATACGTGCCTGTGTTTGTGGACCCGCTCCATTTTAATCGTAAATGAGTATAGAGCACTAGTCATTGAGCTGGCGATGGATCCACGAATGCGTCCGCGACCCCGATATCTACGTGCCGGGCACCAACAATTTCAGGCATTCTGGGTAATTTACGGACGAGCATAGCCTTGACTGGCCCTCAGTCGACTAAGGAGGATTTGGGCTCGCTCTCCAATCTCTGCTGGTATATTCGGAGGTAATTCATGGTGCATCAACGCACGCTCGATCATCCGCAGCGTAATATGATTGATTTCGACGCCGTGCTGCAGCATCAGCGAGCAGATACGCAGAATGCCCTGGGCATCTCGAATACGATACAGCGTGTGAATCAGCGTGCGACAGGTTATGACACTAAGACGCACCCCCAGAGCAGCAAAGTGTTCGACAAGTTGCACGGCGGTTGCGTGGTGTCCCTCATCAAGAAGCGACTCCACGAGTTCACCTGCAACAAGCTGCTCGATCGCTGGCGCTGCAGAATCCCCTTCCAGCAAGAGATCTGCTAAGCGCTTGCTCTGTCCGGACACTGCGCACGCGCGTACCAGTGCCTTGTATAGCATTCGACTCGGTGCATAGGAACGGGAACGCATTTCGGCAAAATAATGCAGCGCTTGCTTGACAAGAAGTTGTACCCGCTCTTGGAGCACCTTTGCATCCAGAGCGGAGCGTTGCGTTGCGATATCCGCACGCGAGATAGCGTTGAGCTGTCGCTGCACATCAGTGGCGACATTCGCCATATCCCTGATGACCAAAGTATATGCCGTCACATTTGGCTCAAGGCCAATACGCCGCATTTCCGCGAAAAGCTCCAGCCCACGAGCGATATCAGCGCTGCGGCAGCACAACTCTACCAGGGCATTGTAGCCTCCGCTGTTCAAACGATAACCACAGAGGCGCATGTCGCTGTACGCTTGGACAGCCTCCGGTTTCTGCAGACTCTTGACACAAGCCAGCACAACATGAGCGAAAGTTTCAGCGGATGCACCTAATCCTGCAAGAGCTGCCTGTCGACGCGCGGCGGGTTCAGAGAGTTTCGCCAGTCCAGAACGTTCGCGATCTGGAACAGGATCCGTCTCGTCTGAGGACGCGGGCGGCACTGGGCGCTTCCAAACGACTTGATCGTTCGCTGCAGTCGCAGTACCATGCCCGAGTTCCTCGGTTCGCTGCATTTGCAAGCGCGCCTCGCAGGCTTGAACGGCCTTGGCGTACACGATCCAAACCGTTTCGAATTTTCCCCTTCCAAACAAGAAGCCAACGTAGGCGTTCAGGGCAGGTCCTGTTAGCGGGAATTTCCTCGCCTCCATCTCACGGTAGAGTGCCAGTGTCTCCAGAGGTCGGTCAGCAGTAGTCAACAGCGTCATCAGAAGCGAATACGTCAGCGCGTCCGGTTCCAGATGCGGTTGGCTATCGAGATCCGCTTTCAGCGCTAGCGCACTGGAGACGAGCCCAAGCCGCCGGCACATACTCAGCAGGATATTGTAACTAGGGGTGTCTGCGACGCGGTGCGCGCGCATGATACGAAAGAGCACCAGCGATTCCCGTACTCGGCTCATCCGGCACATACAGTGCAATAAAGCGTTCAGGGCGATGGTATCGAGGTGGACACCGTGCACCGCCAACTTTTCAAAAAGCATTGGAATGTGTTCGGGCATGTTGGCGCGCAGATACATTTCCAGAACGCAGCTTATGGCATGGGGCGCAAGTGGAACACGTTTCGCTAGGAGCGAACGCCAAAGCTGTTCGGCATCTGAGCGACGCGAGCGCCTCGAGAGTGCACATAGCAGGGCGTTGTAGGTAGTTGCGCTCGTTGGGCTCCGTTGCAACACCTGCACCAGCGACGACACCGGCAGACGGATTATGAGGCGCTCCCAGGCAGCTACCAGGCCCCAGAACAACGCGTCTCGCTCCGCGCAAGGCACTGTGCTGTGCAGACACCCCTGCACCCAGTCCAGGAGACTCGGAAGTGCTTCAGCGGGCAACAAGGTTTCGGATGCGTCGAGTAGAGCGCGTAGCTGCGCAAGACTCAAACGGTCTCGTCGCCAGTCCAGCTCCTGCTGGAGGCGTGCAAGATTCAGTCCGAAACTCCGTTTTTCTGCCTCAGAAGGCTGAGCAAAACGGAGTCCACACAATTTTTCCAAAAGTTCCGAACCGGTTTCATGGGGCATGGACTGGTTCATCGTCCAAAAGGTCGCTCCCGCAACACCAGCTTGGGGCAAGCCAGCGCGCCTGCGCGGCACGAGGCACGCCCCTGGGCTGTTGCGCTGGAGTCTCGTTACAAACGGCAACACGGTTTCATTTCTCTGTACACAGCGCCAGCATCGTTTTTTCGAGTCTGAATCACTTGTCCATACACCTGTCAGATAACAAAGCGAAACCATGCACAAGAAAGCGATGCTCCACCAGCTCCCAAAGCGTACGCAGGGATTGAAACAGACCTGAATGCACAGTATGCTGAGCGAATACGCGCGCAAAACGCCACCGAAGGCCACTTTGTTGGCCAATCCGTTGGGCGAATCCAAGTCTATACATTTCGGTCCACAGACGCAGATTGCTGCTGTTTGTGCTGCTGCTTGTGCTGCGTATCTCCAGGTGATGTAGACACAAGCTGTGTCCAGCGATCGATGAGGCGATCCTCATATCCTTGCCTCGTTTGTGGAGTAGATTTGCGATGTGTGTAGGGCCAACGCAAATCTGTATATTCCCTCTTACTGCATATAATCGACAAATTGGGTGGCGCGCTCGCGCTAGAACGCAAGCGCTAACCCAGCTCGAACAGGCGCGCCTCTGACCTGAAGTAAAGAGGCGTTAGTACGGGAAGACACTCATGCACAGCGAATTCGCATTACGAAATGAGGGGCAATCGGATCACGCTCGCCTAGCCCGTGGCATGCACCGTACCTGCAAGCGACGTTCATGCTGACTTTTCTTTAGGTACTCTAGCCGGCCCCGAGCATAGCACTGTTCTCGTGCAGCAAAGCAGTGTATAATGTCCAGCGCGCGCGCTTCGAGTACCGCTCGTGAGCGTATGGACCATTCGTGACGTGAAACTCCGAACCCTGGGCCGCAGTTCCCAGATCGGCAGTCGATGCGGAAGACGCTCCGTGCTAGCCGCCACTATCACTCTGTGGATCATATCTTGGATCACAAGGGAACGCGCATGAGAGCGCGTCGTTCTTACGGTGCTGAAGCAGCATGCTCCGTCCGCACATCGTAAGGTATCTGTGCCGGGGAGTCGCCAGCATCCAGATACTAGGGCAGCAGCGCGAACTCGCCGCTTTTGTGCAGTCAGCGCACCCCGAAACACGCCTGCAGGGCCACGGGCACGGTAAAAGCAGCCACCTTGTCTGGCGGAAAGCCACAACACCACTTTTATGGCTTTTCGAGGAGAATATCGTTTCCGGTTTACAGCGACTCGGAATGAGCGTCCAGGGAGTGCGAACGATGTTTCGTTACGATACCTGTAGATGAGTTCCGAACGTCATACATACGCCATGAGCTGGGGTGTACACTTCAGAGGGTCTCTGTGGAAAAGTGCCAGCGGGGTACTGAGGATTGTAAAAAATACGGAGCGCTGACGGAGCAGCAAATGGATAGGCGAGCGAAAGTTCGAGGACTACTTGCATTAGTACGTACAACCAGAGATGGCAAGAAACGTATGGAATTCGTGAACCGAGACTTTAACGCTGCTACCAATATAAGGAAATGTGCGGTGATGGAGAAAAGACCCCCAGAAATGACGAGAGAGAATTTTCATGGACAACCTCTCATGGTGGAATTACATGAGAAAAAGTTGGAAGCAGTAGTAGGTGGCCGGTCGAGAAAGACTGGGAGGCCTCTGCACATCAGTGGGCGACGTCTTGTCTAGGGCGGGCGTTCGCCGCCACCACTGTATCGCTGACGACTGCTTTCGACTTTAGAAAGGCGTTCGCTGTCGTCAGCGAATCCGGATTTCGTAGCTTTGCACTGCCATTGCCCGGAGAGCAGGAAACGCTTTGATGGACGGCGGCATACGAGATGTCGAGGGCGTGCTGGTGCAGGGTCCGCACTGCGTCTCGCGTTCATCACCAGCAACAACATCGTTTCCTGGGTTTCTGCTGCTCGCGTTTCCGTTTGATTCGAATTGCGCTTGCGATTTTCGGACGAGGAAGATACTCAGTCTTCGTCGTCTGAATCGGCTGCTTGGCTGGGCTTGGACATGCCAGGGACCACAGCTAAGGCCCTCTGGGCATTCGTCTCTAGTGATCGGCGATCCTCGTCGTAAAGATCGGTATTGTCACCTGCGAGAAACTCTTTGGTCCGGACCAGAAAATCTCGCAAGTGCTGCTTGAAGAGGCGCTCGTCGTCCAGGAAGAGGAACATGCCATCAACCGCTTGACGCACTGCCACAGGGCCCATATTCGGAAAGGCGTTCTCCAGGAGCGTTTGCAGGTGCTCGCGTACCATCGTCTCAGAGGCCATCGCAGTGGTGGAGCCAGTCGCTTCGCCACCATCGGTTTGCGGCAATCGAACTTGACCCCGACGAGCTGCCGTGAAAAGATGCATAAGCACTTGTGCCTGTAGCGAGAAACCTGGTTTGTGCAAGGTATCCGTAAGCACTGCAAGAATATCGTTAAGAATGAACAAGTAATAGCGCTCGTAAAAGTACTCGGTGAAACCGCTACTATCCAGATTCCGAAGGAGCTCGAGCAGCGTCTGCAGTCCTGTGTCGGCAACGTTCCGCTCCGTATGCTTGAACGCCCATACTATAGCGTTAATGACCAGCTGGAACGACTGCTCCGCTACTGCCGGGTCCGGATCCAATGAGAACAGCGCGGAAAAGCAAGACGTATTAATTGCTCGCAACAACTGAAACAGACCTATTCGATGGTCCGGAAAATCCTCAAAATTCGTCGTAATCATCTCTAGCGTCGCATTGAAACACGATCGGAATATGACTGGTATGAGAGGCGTCAGCATATTTGCGTACGGCCGCAGATGTTCGATAATGACAGCGTAGAGCGTAAGCACCTCCGCGTCACGGGCATCCGGTACGGATTGCGCATAGTCGCCGAGAATGGGGCCGGAGAGCGGCTCCACCAGTTGCTCCGCTGCCGCGTGCAGAACCTCGGGGTCACGATCGACTAGCTCGAAAAATGTCTCTAGCAGACGGAGTGCCTCCTTCTTCACGGCGCGCATATTCTTGACGTCGGTGCTTCGTGTTGCGATCATGCCCCCTAATGCGACCGCATTGGAGACCATCTGCGAAAATTGCCGGTACAGCGCGAGCAGATCCATGTAAATCTGCACCAGCTGGGGATAGAAGAGGGGACCCAAAGCCTGCGCGCCTCGCACGTTCAGGCGCAAAACGTGAACGAGCTCCTTCATGCGATTCCTATCCCGCAGCAAGCTCTGGTCAAGCGTCGCCTCCTCCAAAAGGGATCGCCAGCGACGATTCGGCGCGTCGTAGAGACGGCGGATGTAGAGTTCCCGCGTACTACTCTCCGTCTCTGCACTGATCATCGTTGCGGCAGACTGATAGAAAGAGTGCACCTGATGCGGCTCCAGATCGCCGATAATGCTCTCCAGATTGTCCAGCATCTCGTTCACAAAAGATTGATGTTCACCTGCATGTACGATGACAAACTGTCTTCGGCATTTCTGCGCGATTTTCAGAAACGTGTCGCACGCCATGTCCTGGACTCCTGGGTGCAGCTCATGCATGAACTCGAAAAGCTTGTTCACCACGGTTTTCAGGAAACGCCAGTGTGCTCGCAGGAAGCGCGGGTACTGCCCCACGACGTACATGATGTTCGCTGCGACCACGGCTTTGTTGTCCTTTCCTCGCTTCTCCTCACATAATCGCAGGAGATCCTTGATAACATGAATGAGGAAGCGTTTCTCGGACTCTTCGCTCATGGTACCAGAGATGGATCCAATGGCCCAACAGAGCGTGTTCAGATTTTGCCAACTCCACTCGGTTCCGTCAAGTTGACGATCGAGCTTCTCAATCATGATGGTTTCAATATCCAGCGGGTCAATGTGGGTTAGAAAAATGAACGTCTCCCGCATTGTCTTGTATAGCGCCAACGCATCGGTGTCCTTCGTGGTTTCCCGCACGATCTCGCCGTTCTCGTCTTCTACAATGAGCACCTCCTCTGGCTTCGCCATTCTCTGGATCATGACCAGGGCAATCTGGTATAGTACGCTGGCGTAGAGCTGGCGACGAGCATGCTGATCTTCGAGTCGCTCGAAATTGGGTCGATCCGCGTCCAAAGTGAGTGGCGTCCGCTCTCCCACGGCGTAGTCTAACATGGAGAAGAGAGCCCGATATAGGCTCTCCGTGAGGCTCCGCCACCATTCGAGGCAGACCTTGAAAACCTCCACGTCGTTGACTCGAGCAATCTTCACGACGTACATGTTTCCCGTCACGAGTGCCTGACGATGTGCCGGGTCCGAAGACTGCTCGAGCAGCGCTGCGTGCGCCCCAAAGAAGCCTGTGAGGAACAGCGCCAAGTCCATAATAAAAGACTGGGTTGCTTCACTGGCCTGGTCGTAGTGCGCAGCAATGTCGACCTCCAGTGGTACCGCAACGGCGAGTTTTGATAGAAGTGTCATGTAGAGAAACAGAAATCTTTCGTCGTACTCGGGACCAACAGAGAGTGTTGCAATCTCAACGAGGCAACGCATCACACTATTGCGCAGCTCTGCAGAGTAATCGAACAGCTCAAGCAGCGTCTCCAAAAGGTCGGTCTCGAAGATATAGCCCAAAGGAACCCACGACAAAAACTTCTCTAGCGTCTGCACCGTAGTCACAAGAAGCGATGGCTGCATCTGCTGCAGTATTACTCGCTGCGCGAATACATACTGACAGAGGTCGTAAATCTCACTAAAATCTTGGTTGAATGTCGTCTTGAGCTCGTCGATTTTGTCTTGCGTCATTTGCCCAGCTGAGAAATCAAACACCTCCTCGCTCAGCAATCGGAGAATATGCAAGTTGTTTTCGCAAAGTGTCGGCGACGTTTTGCTCGCGTTCACAACGTCGCTGATAAACGAGCGCCAACGGGAGGGCCACTCCTGGGCCACTATTCGCACCAAGATGAGGTTCAGCTTTGAAAGGAACGTGCGTTCACGTACCAGAGATTCCGCCGACGACGACAAGAGTATTGCCTTGTTCTGAACATAAAGCTTGATGGACTCTCGTGTCTCGGTCGGCAAAGTCTTCCAACGATACTTGATTAAAGACTCGAGAATTTGTAGCGCGAAAAACTTGGAGGGCTCACTAGTCGTGCTCGAATCGAGAATCTTATCGACACGCATCCACGCCTGTGGATGCATCTGGAGCGCCGTCAGCTCCTCCTGGGCCGACTTGCGATCTGTTTCAGACCGCGCCCCGTAGAGCTGCTGGACTTTTGCCTCGAGCTGCAGCAAAAAGTCCTGATCTGGCAGCTCAAAGTTCAGAAGCGATCCCGCTGTATCAGATTCAACCGCCCCAAAGGTTGCATCTGAGGTTGCCATAGGTTCCGAGGGGCGCGCTCACCAGCACGCACCAGCGCGCAACGAAAGAAACGCCTGGAAACACCGAGGAACGCCACGTCTGGATAAGGTCGCTCCTAACCTGCACTATTCTCAACGGAGACCGAAACCTGCCCTAACACAGAACTCACACCACAAGTACTAGGCACCTGTTTGGAAAAGTGGAGCGTTTTTGCGTTCAGCGTGTGCCTTGAGGTTGTTTTCGCGGCAAGTCGACTCACGCAAGCGGCGTGCGCAGCGTGCACGTATGCAGGTGCCCGCGCCCAAGCGCGCACGCATCAAAAGCGATCGATGCCTTCCGAAGCTGCGACGCCTCGGAGCGGGGGCCGAGGCCCTGGCGACCTGCTGCGTTCAGCACCTGCAGCGTGCGATTCGTTCATTCCAGGTACTGTCGTGCTGGGAAGCGTTTCGCAGCGAGATGTTTGTTTGTGTGCTTTCGATTATCGTTCTCATGAATGTGTATGTAAACGTATGCTGTTAGTTATATGGGCGTATTGGTTGGTTCCTGTTGCATTTGCAGTGACGCGAGCGATTCTGGTAGAGGTGTCCATCAGGGGTGCGGGTGCGCGGGGGCTTGCTCAAGCACCTCGTCACCGTGTGCCATTACCGAAGCAGTTCCCACAACGACCAGGCCGATCAGGGCATTTCTCATGCTCTATTCTGGTACCGTATCCGTGTGTGCACCCTCGAGTCCGAAGCAGTTACTGCAATGAACAAGCCGGTCGGGCTTCCGTTCAGATTCAATCGTGTAGCGTAGCTGTTTATGAATTCAGACTGCGGCGAGAGTGGTGCAGTCGAGCATATTCGAAACCAGATGCAGCGTGCGTTGGCTTTTCCAACAGCAGGTACCGTTCACCGACCGTGCCGCTGAGTGTTACACCCATTTCGAACTCGGATGCAAGGAAAAACGCGTACAAAAGTACAGTGGCCGAATCCGTTGTCGAGACCGAGTTTACACCGTTGGTTCGGTGCGAGTTTGCGGAAAGTCAAGCTGCAGGAGCCGCTGCGAGCATGAACACCGAGACCTGTATCTGCACGTACAAGCGACGGGCTCGGCGCTCTCCCGAGTGTTTGCGCTGCAAAGTTGAGCATTCTGAATTCGGGGCGCTTTCTACAAGAGCTCCGACAAAGCGTCCTCTCGCCAAATGACATTCTAGAATGTGCTAGAATGGACCTCAGCTCTGCTCGGCAGCGCTGATCTGAAGATGCAAAGTGTGTTTTTCGCGGGATGCGCTCGGTGAGATTCTGCGAGATTAAGCGAGTTGCAATACGTGCTCCAACGCGATTTGGGTGCCTGGAGAGGGTCAGGCGATATGCCCTTGGACGAATTTCAGCAAAGGCAGCGCGAAGCCGTCCTGTCCACCTGTGTGAACGACTTCAAAGGTGTATCGTGTGTCCTGGCGAGCGTACTCTGGAGGCCCGGTGCGGATGAACTCACCAGATCGGTCCAATGTGTGGCTCTGAGGGTATACACGAGGTGACCCTGTGGTGCGGTGGATCGGCTGAGGCGAGCGGGGGTCCCGGCCCTGGTTATCGGCACCGTTCCCAGTACGGGGGATTCTGCTTTGACGCATGGATCCAGCATCATAAAAAACGGGAGGTATTCGTACCGTACGCCGATGCCATGTACTTGCGGCAGTCTACGACCTGCAAGGAAGGTGCTTTCATCCCGTATGTGTGTCTCTTCATGCTCCGGGACGCTAGAACTGGCCGTTCGACTTCACAGCGCTTCCCGTAAAGTATCTTCTGATTTCACGTGGCGAGATATTATCGCCGATGGATCCAAATCATGTACGGATTCTGCGATCGACTCAGCTTTGTTCACTTGGGTTTCCCATGCTGCAGCACGCGAAACCTTTCGCAAACGCTTGGTTGCAGTTGGGGTACAGCACGCCATGTCGAAGTCAGTGGAATGCGGAGAGCTTCTAGATCCGTTTTGTAGCACACAGAAGCAGCACCGAGTCCAGAATAGAGTTCGCGCTCTGCAGCATACTTGAAAACGACTTGCCAGCGAGCGCTTCGCAGCAGAAGTAACCACCATAACACTTTAAGCAGATCTGGTATCGGACCCTACTCGTTTCTCTCAGGATATATTCCATACTACATTTAGTAAGGAAGCGAGCCCGCCGGTTGTCCACTGCAGACCAGCATACCGAGACCATTCTACACCTAGTTCGGGTCATCGCAAGAGCCACAGGTTTGCCATGAACTTTTCTTCCGTCCCATAACGTGGTGCAACAACATCCGCATATTCCTCCGTCAAACGCGCTTCCGTCTCCTTCGAGCGCGTTCCCTTCGATCGGACGTCACGCATGAGAACCATGCGCACCTGTCCCGGAAACATGCTCCACAAGCGCGCAGCAACCACAATGCAAACTGCAGAACTGTACGTTTCATCTGTACCGCGTCTGGAGAGGTACGACGCTGCAGAAACGTAAACCAAGTCTGCTTTTGAAGTTTCGGACATGGAGCTTTCGATTCAATAGATGCAAACGAGACTGCTGCAGCTGTTTAGCCCCAAAAATAGCCTAGGTCAAAGAATAACTGCTAAACAGAAAGTTCTATTTCCTAAATGAATCCAGGTATATACAGCAAAAGTAATAATTAGCGTGAAAGAACCATGAACGCAAGATACTTTACTGCCAAAGCCACACTGAACGAGGGCAGCGCCCAGAGTTTTCTTCGCATTAATATGAAAAGGTGTCCAAAGGGAAACTTGCTTCGCACAGCCGCAGTTGTTCGAGACGCCCCCGATACCTGACGCGCCTGACACCCGTTTTTGGAGCATTCGCGCAGGCAGCACGCCTCGAGCCGAGGCCCTCAGGACTGTAGCAAAGCCGCTTTGTCTCCGTGCTGCGACCGTGGCGGCACAATAGGGCTCACCGCGAACGCTCACGGCATGCACGCAGCGTACGACAGAACGCGGACAACGACCACGATCTCCGACAAAAAAAGTACGGATCGTGCAACTTAGAAGCAGGCCATGGTACGATGCCTGTTTCACTGCGCGCTGATGCGAAGCGCGGAATCAGAGATCCCTGGCAAATGGAATCGCGAAAAAAATCACCCGCAACCGCGCAGCCGCCAACTGAATGGCACAGAGAAGCCGCCTGGAAAGGCGTCCTCTATGTCCTAGATTGGGACAGCGCTCGTGAGCGCGCCAAGCGCGCAACAGGCTCGGCGGCCGGCGCGTCGCTTTTCGTGTCGTCACGCAAGCATGCGTCACGTTACGTCCGCACGCATCGCGGTTCAGATGTGTGCGTGCTCGATCTTCGGCTGCGTGCGTGCGTGTTCGAACAAAACGCTACACAAGACGCTTTTGACACGCCACGGTGCCTCTCTCGCTGCTGAGGCTTAAAGTCGTAAACGCGGGAGCCTTTCTTGTGAGGCTCAAGTGTTTGAGGCTGGTTTGAGGAGGCTAGTGAGCGCGAAGGTTTGTCCACGTGTCGGTTTATGCCTCTCTGGGGCGGGTCTTCTTCGAGTGTCGACCTGTCAAGCTTCGGGGAGTTGATCGCCTTGGCACATCCACTGGACTGCACAAGGCCGGTACGTGCGACGGGAGCGCCTCGCGTTGGTGGAAACTCTGAACGGGCAGTTTGGCTGCAGTTTGGCGAACTTTAGCCACTGATCGTACATCCCGTCGTTGATTGTCGTGCGGCCAACGGACATGTCAGCAGGGCGCGGTAGACGTCGGGGACGCCCACGAGCCGTGAGTAAGCCCCACGAAGTCCAGGTAAACCACGAGTGCAAAAGACGACCCAAGTGGTCCCGCGCCCACCGCGAAGAGGCAGTTCTGAGCTGGCAGACGCGGCCGTTGCGAGTTGGTCCAGGAAGTGCAAGGAAGGTCGAAGAGCTCGAGAGCGCCCCACAGACGGATGCAGCCGAGCTCAAGACCTCGAGGACGAAAGGCGTTGAGCGAGGCAACGTGCTCGAGCCAATAGTCGCTGGGCACGGACCGAGCAGAGACTCGTCCTGTGCTACGTTGATGTCTAGTGTTTCTACTTCATCAGTGCAAGCGTTCCCGATGGATCCCCGCGTTTCAGCTTCGAACGATAGGAATATGAGCCAAGCTGATTCCTCAAAGGCAAAGGACGCGACCGAGCGCTCGGTCTCATCGCGGTTTGGTCGAAGCACCGGATTTACTGTCAATGCATGCGGCCGCGGCGGCCATACAGCAGCGACAAATGATGACCTTGATTTGAAGACGAACTCGCTGAAGGCAGCAACGGCCTATTTGCGTGCCTACAACGCTCTCATGAGCGAGGATCCATCCGCCGATAGAGAATGGCTCTCACGTTTCGCCGAGTCGCACTGGCCCTCGAGCTGTGAGGAACTCTGGAAATGGCAACCAGTGAGCCTTTGCTTCAAATCCTTGGACGCGACCGACCTCCAGATCATTCAGATCCCATTGGCTTCCTCAGATATGCAGAATGCACTGCTCGCAAGCCCCGCCGATGTACCGTATCTTTGGAAATGGCTCACGGAGGATGCTCATGAGCTTGTTCAAGCCACGGGGCATGCGAGACGAATTTTGAATGAGCCCAAGATGCCAGCTGCGTCGGCCACAGAGACGCTTCAGCTCTTGGGGACGACGACACGTGCGAAACACGATCACCGTCGGGGTATCGTTTGTGAAACTTGCCTCCTCCAGAGCCGACTCCGAGCACAGCAGTCTCGCCTGAACCTTCGGCTCCATGCGGAGCAAGATAGCCGCCCTGACGAGCCGGCACCAAACATGCGATTCCGGTTGGAGACAGCTCGCTGCAGTGGCGGCGGCAATGCGAGTGGCGGCAGTGTGGGCTATGAAGCCACTGAGTCGTGGCTCGGTTCGGAACGCTCTGGAAGCGCCTTCACCCATGCGGTCTTTTTCAACGCGCATGCACTCTTTCCACGAAGTAAGCAGGTCAGCATAACTGAAATGGCGGGTACTGAACTGAAGCAGGCAAGAGACAACCACCCAGTCGAGGTCGCTGAAAGGTCGTGCGACGTATGCATGTCGGACGAATATTCGCCGGAGAACCGACTGTGGCGTTGCAATGGTTGTGGAACGGTCGTGCATCAGATGTGTTACGGAATTCAAGCGGATTCAGTGACCCAAAACGACACCGTGGATTTCAATTGGCTATGTCGTCCATGTCAGCAAACGTACATGAACGCACCCTCGCGCCGAGCAGCATCGATTCTTCGCAGAAGCATCCGCTGCTCGCTCTGCGGTGCCGCTGCGGGCGCCCTCAAGCCGGGCCTGAATGGCGAATGGGCCCATATTTTCTGTGCGCTTTGCGCTCCGGATACAACTATTGGCGAAATACGCGAAATGGAACCTATTCTCGGCCTTGACGAGATTCCGGTGCAGCGGCGGCATCTCCGTTGCGTCATTTGTCACAAATCAACGGGTTGTGGTGGCGTTGTTCGCTGCCACTGGCTGCACTGCAGCGCAGCCTTTCATGCGAGTTGTGGGCGACGAGCCGGGTATCTGTTTCTCATCGGTGAACGCGAGTCTTTACGAAAACTTCTGCAAAAGACGGAACTAGTGCAGGTTGTGGACAGGCATGTCCTGGAGAAGCGCGGCTCCATCGTAGCCGTTTGTCTGTGTCGTGAACATACGCAAAGCGCTCTACACCGAATTTCTGCTTCCGCCCAGCGCACGAATGTTGCGGAAGAAGTCGTCCACCGCGCCGTGAAAGATGCTCAGCACTCCAGTTCGCGGGAATCGACATACTGGGAAGCGAGCCCGTCACTGAAGAAACTACGAGAGTTGCATCGGCGCAACGAATTGCGTGCCTACTTGCGCTTGCTTCGTATGCGGACCATGGCTGGTCTGGAAACTTTCGAGAAAGCAAAGCAGCGCATGAGGCACATTCACAGCAACGGTTTCTCGTGCCAGGCATGTCTTTGCAAAAGTATGAGCCGCAAACTCTACGATGCGCTCTGTCGTTTCAACCGCGTTGCGGCCACCTTCGAGACAAGTCGTGGCGCCGTTGGAAGAGGTATTCGTGGGTTGTCTGCGTTTGAGAGGCTCGCCGCCGTCATAAGCAGCGTTGAAGAAATGCTCTCGCAACAGAACATGCTACACAGTATGGAGAAACCGGATGCAGTCACCGGGCAATCGATACCGTCGTCGCCCCAAGGGGGCGCTCCACCAGGTACTGTCAGCCAGGACGCGCTCAGTGCGACGGATACCTTGAACTGGCTGAGCAGCCACGCTCGCTGGGAGCAACTGGACGACTCCACGAGCAGCAGCTGGGTCCATGGCGAAGACGATCACGCCGATGACGATTCTCCGGAACTGGCAGGAGCTCCACGGAAGCGTATGCGGAAGCAACCACCGAATGCGGATAGCACGTTATCCGCACTTCACTTTCGGCTGGTGCTCGACCAGAGTGGCTTGGCGATTGAGGGCGCCTATCGTTGGCAGAAACAAAACCTTTCTGGTGCCCCTGAAACACCGTCTTCAGCACAGAACGATCTCGTGCTGCTCGGGTACCGCTTGGTGCCGCCTGCATCGCCTGCTGGCGCGGCGACTTTCCTGGCTCCCGATGCCACCCCAGGAACATTCGGTTCGTCTCCAGCGTCGTCTTCGTCGTCGTCGTCGTCATCATCATCATCATCGTCGTCGTCGTCATTGGAATGCCTGCTGCGCGCCAAATGGGAAGCATTGCAACGCGTGAACGCAGAGAATCACGCGTATCGGCTTTTGTTACTGGAGCGCTCCAAGACAGATCAGGCCGAGCGCGCGCAACTTGCCGCCTCCGAACGTGAACTCGAAGCGCACATCCAGCGTTTGAACCAAATCAGTGGAATCCGGCGTTACGGTAGCGTGATGGACTCCACAAGCATCCGAGTGCGTGGCTTGAAGCGCGAAGCTCCTGCGGTTGCTGCCTCTGCACCAGCTCCACCGGCAATTCGCCATGGCGGTCTCGCGAATCTGGACTCGTGTCCACCACAAACGCTTGCCGAAGTCGAAGCAGACCTCGCCTTGCATCAGCTGGAACGTGCTCGCGCGATAGCACCGCATCGGCGTCTCATGGACAGTCTATCCGGTGCAACTGAAGCTACCGTCAGTTTGCCGAGCGATGCACGAATGCTTCTTGCTATGAATGCGCGTTGCGATGTCTGTGGAGACGGTGACTGCGATGGAAAGGAAAACGATATTATCCTCTGTGATCGATGCGGTGTTGGTGTCCACCAGCAATGCTATGGTGTCACCGAAATCCCCGCAGGCGACTGGTTTTGTGACGCCTGCCAGGTGCTGCTCCACCTTGAGGCTAACGCACCCGTCCTGCCGTAAACCAGGAGACCTCTCAGTAGAGTTCTTGTAACGCGTAAAGTGCCCCAGGTACTGCTGTGACGCCTGCTGCTTCTGTTGCTCGGGCGATGCATCACTTTGCGAGATACACGAGTCGCACGAGTGTGCACACGTCTTCCCGCTGCGTATTCCTGAACAAGTCGCCTGTGCTGCGCAGACGTAGCTGCTTCGCGACGTCGGGGGGCAACGGCAGCAGCGTTGCGTTCACCAAAACCGGTCTATGTGGCAAGCACGCCTTGACACCGGTGCTCCCTATTGCAAGGTATTTGGTTAGCGCCTTGGAGTGTGCGTGCGTGTAGAGACGCAAACCTGAGCCGCGTGGCGGTCGAGCTCGCGAGCGCTCCTCTCCGAGGCTAGTGCATGGATGCGTAAGCGTCTGAATAGCGCCAGCCAAACTCGACATCATCGCAGCAGCAGAACGACGAGTGGTAGTAGTGGAAGCGGCGCATGACACCTGACCCCGAAGCGTCCGCAAGTAGCGCTGGCTTTTCACTGACAGCTCAGCACTGTCTTTCGGCGGAGACGAGTCCTCGAGAATGGCGTTGCGTTTTCGAGATTGTGCAAGTGCAGGTAACCTAAGGCGTTGGCTGCTTTCCTATGGCTCCGGAATCCGCTCCAACACACACACACACACACCAATCCATACGCATACCGCGGAGTATGGCCACTCCACGCACACCGTGCTGTTCTGGGGTATAGGTCACGCGAGCAGGCCAGTCGCTTGATCTAGCGTGATGATCTCGCGTCGTGTCATGCTCCAGTCACTCGGTCAACTGAGGGGTTACGTGTCTTGTTTACCGTTTCCTCTGCTAAACCGAAAGGCCGCCCCGGCAACACGAAGCGCGTTCTCAACGAAACCCGAAAAGCGAAGCGACGGTGGCATGCCGACGCCTGCTGCTGGCCGTGCTTCTTCAGAACAGCCAGCAGCCTCCGACTCGTCCGTCGGACTATCGCTTGTTGGCACCGCAGCCTCGGCATGCGGAAACGTCGGCGAGGATGCGTCCAGGCAATTCGGCACTGCTGGTGACTCGTTTCGTTCTCGTACGCTGGAGGGCATAGGTTGACGCGCTCGGCGACCGCGGCGACGTGGCCTTCTGACGACAACATCCTCGGTAGTTGCGGAGTTGCCATGACTATCAGTATTCGATGCTTCCGCGAGCCGCGCTGCAGACACCAGCTCTGCAGCAGCCGAGGCGTCGTGACCTAGTATGCGCTCGGTAGCAAGAAACGCTGCAATGGATCGCCTCAGAAGCTTGAAGAAAACCTCGGTATGGCCCAGTTTCATGGACTCTCGCCGCCAAACCAAGTCCGCAAGCGTGCGTAGGTGTTCCAGACTTTGCCGGCATTGGCGAAGGTTTGCGTAGCATTCTGCAGCTTCGGAAAGCGGCACAGCGTCAACGCGAGTCGGCAGAAAGCCCAGCTCGATACTTTGCGGCACGCGCACTGTCATCCGCGTTCTGTCTGGGGCATCATGTACGCTCAGGTGGCGGTGCTGTAACTCGGTCCGCGACGATCGACCTCGTCGTTGTCGGGGCGGTATCCCTTCCGGGGCAATGCCTCCTGATGTCTTCGTTGACAACAAAAGCGCGTTTCCTGTTTCGGCAATGACCCGTAGTTGCGTGTGCTTGGGGCACAGGCTTTGGTGCGTATGCACATCCATGAATAACTGGGCGCGCTGTGCGCACGTAATATGGTATCCAACATCACAAGACGGGGCATTACAGCGCATACAGAGACCTACGCCCCGCTGCTTGCAGACAATGCAGCGTACTGCCGCATTCGCTCGAATGCGTTGTGTTAGACACGGATCCTCGCTGGCTGCTAACTCTTCGAGCAATCGCTGTACGCTGGTTGCGACAGTTTCATCTGCCTTTGGCTTCGCTAGGAGCCAGTACAGGCATGCAACGTGGGCAAAGCGCGGATCCTGGTGCTCCCATCTCGATGCTTGCGAACCGCGCTGCACTGCGTCGGGGTCGTGCTTCTCTGTCTCTGGAGTAGAGACCGGCAAGCACGGCTTCGACGCACCAGTCACGTGTTCGGGCTCGTTTTCATGCTCGGTAGTCGATGATGCTGTGAGCGGTTTCAGCGCACCGCCACGATGAGGGCACAGCACACACGGAAAGCCATATTTGGCCACGCGCTCGAGAAAGCGTGCTCGCTTCCTCGCTTCCATCAAGCTGTACGTGATCAATTTGGATTCGCTGGTAACAGGACGGCTTTAGTTGTACCAGACACGTTCTTGGATCCTACCCCTCCTCCTCTTCAAAACGTAAAGTTTTTTCGTGACTAAAAAGCCGGGGATGAAACGGCTGCCTCTGACCCCGCAAGCGCTTACGAGAACGCTTGCACTTGTCTGCGCGTAGCCGCGTCGATACGCAGTACGCACGTTGCTTTCCGACCCACGAGCAGACGAACTGTCTAGTCGGTGGGTAGCGGTCCACACACGAGCGTCCAAAGGTCAAGTCTCGCGCCGACGAGTGTCCAGCGCTCAACGTACGCGACAACGTGCTGTGGGCGTACGCTGGTTGCGAGCCGAGCACGCCTCAGTTGCCGCTATCCAGCGTGTGTTTTGGCGTGGTCCGCCCCCCGCCTGATGAGACCGTCTCCCGAATAGAACGATACCTCTTCGCCTGTCGTGCAAAGCAACAGACGCCGCGAGCCCAGGCGTGCCGTCGTCTCCCGAACAGGGTCCACACTGAAGCCTCAGTCCAGACCGCTTCTCGATGGAATGTCTGCGGTAGCACGAGATTCGGCAGTGAGTTCCGGGGAACGCGCTAGTTGCTGCAATTTCGGTGGAAGATGGCCATGCGTGAACCTGGACTCTTTTGCAACTGTATTTCAGTGTTTCCAGGACTACACGAACAAGCTATTGAACTGTGCAGACGCCCGTGGTGACCACGATCTTCGCTTTTGCGTTCCCCAGAAAGTGATCACGGTGTCGTATATTGCATACTGACAGCAGGCACGCTGTCAGAATATCGGTTTTTGGGGCAAAGTGCATCTATTTGTATCTTTCAGTGCTCTTCAATCATGAGAGAACTATAGTATGACTGACCTGAAGAAGGGGCGTAGTCCTGCTCGCTCTGTTCAGTAAAGAATATATATCCTGGAGGCAATTCTTCTACGATGTATACGGTGCGTTGAATCGCGAATTCGATTTCCTGCTGTACACTGCGAAAAAGCATTCGATGATATCTGGCAGTACGGAAACAAAATTGACTTGTAAGACTGTAAGAATTGGCAGGTCTCCAGTCCCTGGACAATCATGGCATGCGCGCTTTTTGCGGAAGCTGCAGCACCAAAGATGAATTCTAGACCTTGTCCCCGAAGCAGAAGGACGCTTACCTACCATTTCATCGAAAGCTCATTACTTTACTGCGCCATACTGGATATTCCTTATAGTTCTCGAATCCGACGCTGAGTCCATCGTTGAAAATCCGCGTGCTCGGCATGGTCGAAAGAATCGGTACGGGGAATGTCAAAAACGTGGAGCCGCAGCATGGAGCGTTGTTCCCCGTGTCACAGCAGTGGGCACGCCGCGCTGACAGAGATTAGTGACCTGCGTGGAGACGGATTCCGGAAAGAGAAGGGTTCTATTCTTGGAAGAATGGTGCACTGAGAATCGAGCAGCGGAGAAGGTCTTATCGGACGTGCTCGATTCGACGGCCATCGTGGAATGAAATGCTGTCGAGAAACACGGCAAATCGCTACTCAGTGAGGAATTCGAACGCTCCAGCTAATCACAGTAGCTTGCTTTCGTTCGTGCGGGTTTCGCGAAACCTACACCAAACCGGCTGGATGTCTCGCACCGTGATCACCCGCAAATGAGCGCATTTGTTCATCTCCACTTGCGGCGGATGAAAATGGAACACTGAACTGCTCGCTCTGTTTCTGTATTTCGATTTTTCGAATTTTTCTCAGACGTTCGGTCTCGTCATTTGAAGCGCAACAATAACGGCTTATGGATGTACGCAAAGTCTTGGGATTCTCGGTCGTTTTTTTCTCCGGGGTAGCCGCTTCCTCGCCATACCGCTGGAATCCGTTACGTCACCGGAATCAGGGTCATTTGCGACACCTTCCGACAAAGTCTCGTAATTTCATTGATGTCTTTATTCAATGCATAGGTGCAATGCTCTACGCTTCTCCGCTGCTTTACGTGTCACATATTCGAATGCCGCACTGTACAAGTTTCCGATCCTGCTGTTGCGAGCCAACTCGCGGACGCAGCAGCCAGCGCAACTGGATTGAAAATGAAAACGAAAAACTCGACGTCACCCCTGGCCGGTTTCTCCACAAGATCATGCCGAAACTTCACTGAACTTGTCATGTCAAATAATGGATGCCGTCCCGAAGACAATTCCTCCTCGCTTTTTCGGTCATCAGCGAAAAGGAGTTCCGCACCTGCACCATACCTCTAGAGCGGATTCCTCCCGATTGGCTCCCATTGCTGCGGTTGAGATGCGAAATGGCCATGGCCATGGACTTTGGATATCGCATCGATCGCTTCTAGAAAAAAAATCCGGCCTGTTCACAGCTGGATGTAAGCGACAGGAAACAGGAGCAGTCCCAACGAAATCCCGCACACTCTGTTTTGAAGGACAGTACGACGTGATGCAAACGTCAGCGTGTACCCTCGAGTTCGCAAGTCCACCTGTTCCAGTTTAACTTTGATATACAGATAAATACGCAAGCTCCCTGAATGCACGCCTACCGTAGACGCCCATGGACGTCGTCGCGCAAGGGTGTACGTGTAACGCACATGCAACCCCGACACGCATGCACCTCCGTGGACGCGCATGCGCCGGCGCTGTGGAGGCTCGACTCGTAAACGCATGCAGTGTATCGCCAGCCGCATACGCTGGAAAAAAAGCACCAGAGCCTAGCACAGGTATCCCTGATCAAGCTCGAAGATTATCCAACATACACCCCCGACTGGCAGGGCGAAGATCCGCGCAGCGCTTCGCGTATCGAATGCGTGCACGCGGGTTGTGCGTGCGCGACTTGATCAACAGACAATACGCGCTTTTCTTTGGGCAGCGGGTGTGTGTGTGTGTGTGTCGGATCTTCTCCGCGAGCCAGTGTTTTCCTGAGTGTGTGGTTATTATCGGCAGGCGGGATAGCGTCCACCGTTCCGAGACGGTACGTATAGGTGCTTTTGAGGGGCAACGCTTTCTTTACCCCAAAGAACTGCGGTTGCACGTATTGTTCTGTGAAACTGTTCTTGGCAGATCAGTGTGAACCTGGACGCTCAAGTCACCATAACTTAAGCGTGCGCATAGCGCTGCACCTCATAGAACGTGAAACCGAGTGCCCAGGAGGTGTTCTTTCTGAGACGATCTGCTCTACGTCAATAGTTTAGCGCTGCAAACGCATTACTATTTTTCCCTGTCGGTGTCCATAGCGCAGATCATCTGACCAAGCTCGCTTTCGAGGATATCACTGGATCGGCACTGACCTTGAAAAATGCGGACTTTGCAGCGCACGTTGACCTGCTTGCGCGCTTGCGCCCAACGTGCCTTCGTGGCCAGGTGGCGGCACGGCCTGGAGGGCTCTGCGATAAGAGCTGCGACTAGCGAAGGACATGCTGGGCTCGCGAGACGACACCATTGGAGGACGCTCTCGACGGCGAACACGATGCGCACGGTTGCTCTTATTCCGGGGGACGGCATTGGTCCGGAGATATCCGATGCGGTTAAGAAGGTACTTGCGGCTGCAGGTGTTCCCATTCAGTGGGAAGAGTATCCCATTAGCACGAAGAACGTGGTTCCAGGTCAAGATCTCATTCCGAGCAATGTTCTGGATTCCATCCGCCGCCTCGGCTACGGCATCAAGGGGCCGCTGGAGACGCCCATCGGCAAGGGTCACAAATCCCTGAACTTGACGCTGCGTCAGGCGCTCGGCCTCTATGCGAACGTTCGCCCCTGTCGCACAATCCCGGGCATCCAAACGAAATTCCCAGCCGTTGATGTTGTGATTATTCGCGAGAACACAGAGGGCGAGTACGTTGGCCTTGAGCACGAGGTGGTGCCCGGCGTCGTGGAATCTCTGAAAGTTATCACGCGTGTTGCGAGTGAACGCGTTGCCCGTTTCGCGTTCGAGTTCGCTCGCCAGAACAAACGTCGTCGCGTTACGGCGATCCACAAAGCATCGGTTCTGAAGCTAAGCGACGGCATGTTCTTGGATTGCTGCCGACGCATTGCAGCCGAATACCCGGATATCGAGTTCAAAGAAGCATTGATTGAGCTCTGTTCCGGGTACTTGATCAGCCAGCCAGAACGCTACGACGTCCTCGTCTTGACCAATCTTGCGGGTGACATCATCAGCGATCTGGCTGCGGGACTCGTAGGTGGCCTTGGGCTGACGGCATCCCTGAACAAGGGCGAGCACACCGTTTTGGCAGAGGCCGTGCACGGAACAGCGCCGGACATTGCGGGAAAGGACCTTGCGAATCCGACCGCCTTGCTGCTTTCAGCCGTTCTTCTGCTCCGTGACATGGGATTGCAGGAACACGCGAATCGTATTGAGCATGCTATTTACACGGTCCTGCGCGAGGGTCAGGTACGTACGCGTGATCTGGGAGGCAAGGCTTTGTGCTCCGAGTACACGCAAGCCATTATCAGTAAGCTCTAGGTTTCAACCAACACGAAAAAACCGACATTTGTCTATCCTCGAAAAAGCCCGAAGGACCGGGTGCTCGCGCTGCAAACGTGAAGTCTCCTCGCGGTGTGCGTTTGCGCGCTGATCATTGTTTTGCGAATGAATAGAAACGAGAGATGAAGTCGACTGTTGGTCGTTTGCGGCCCAGGCCTGCATGTGGTTTACGCTCAAAACTGAAGGGCACTGGCTCACGACGGACACTTTCTTTTCAGAGGAAATTCAGTGATATCCAAAATCAATCAATCTCTCACGACTTGCACACGGTATGCGCACAAAGTCTGGTCCAGTGGAACTACGAATTCCGGTAATCCAACCGTTCCCGCAGATTGCGTTAGACCTTTGGGGTGAAACGACAAGTCACAGGGGCGCGGACGCAACTGAACCTGTTTGCAGCCGTGCCTTCAGCCACGTCCTTACCCGCGTACTTTGCCGGAGCGCAAAACGGCTCCAAACGAAATCGCTCTAGTGCTTGGGCCACGCTGCAGTGTGCGAGTGTTTTGCGAGCACTCTCGGAATAGGTTCTGTGTGCCTATCCTTCGCGACGCCACGAGGGTCCACACGCGATCTCAGAATGAATCGCCCGCATATCGTTTCCGAGCTCTGGTATCAGCCACGCTCGATGCTATCCGAGCTCAGCGTGCAGGCTCGGACTCATGCTGCCGGCGATGTCTGGGCGAGACTTTCGCGTACTTCTTGTTCCAGGGTGGTACCATCCCGATAGCCTAAAAAGCGCTTCAGCTCCTTGCCGTCCCGAAATAGAATCAGCGTTGGCAGAGCCTGAATCTGGAAACGGTCTGCAATCGTCGGATACTTGTCCACGTCAACTTTCATGACCCGACAGGGAATAGCCTTGAGCCTACCAGCGACCTGATCCAGCGTTCTTCCCATCATAACACACGGCCCACAAGTGTTCGAGTAAAAGTCAACGAGCGCCGGTTCTGGCGCTGCCTTCAACATCTCGTCGAAGGAACCGAAAGTCTGCCGTCCCGCCAGCGCACATAACGGTCGACGTGCGAGCCTCTGCAGCGCCTGGTGCGCTCTTCCCAGCGCCACGCGAGGTCTCTCTCCACGCCCTGGACTCGCAAATCGTCTGAACGTCTCACCAAGCGTTCGCTGTACGGATGGACGCACGAGTCCCACGAAACCACGAGGAAAGGAAAACGTTGCGTGTACAAACATCAACGTGACTCGTACCGAGCTTCTGTGCCTGATTATCAGGTCTTGTGGACTGCTCCAGTGCCTGCCCCAGAAGCAGCTTCCCTGGTGCATTTCGCCAGCAGCGCTGCGAAGCGCGCCTGTGCGCTTCCGAGGCCATCGCGGCATTCGCGCCTGCCGCGGTACTCCGCAGTATCGTTGCGCTGGGGTGTATCGCTCTTCTTCGAGCGCAGCGGAACGAATAGGACGCCAATGAACAACCACCAAGCGACCGCTTTGATTCGTTCGGGACAACAGGGACGAACTGGTGATAATTCGACCTCTGCAACTACTGCTAAAGCGCGGGATGTGCGCGTCGCGAACATCGCTGCGGCGAAAGCGTTGGCGGACGCGGTGCGAACCTCCCTCGGCCCGCGAGGCATGGACAAGATGATCGAAGGTGCTCGCGGGGACGTTTTGATCACGAATGACGGTGCGACTATTCTGGATCGCTTGGGTGTGCAGGAACCAGCTGCGAAAATGGTAAGTTTGATCACCGATCTATCAAATACGGAGACGTTCAGGTCTCTGAGCGTTATAACACCTAGAACAACTGCAAATGAATCTTTGCAGCGCCCCTGTTCGGGCTCGAACTGCGAAATAGTATGAGCCTGTTATTCATGGGGTGGCTGTTAAACGCGTTTGCGAGAGCAATCTAGGCGTTCGGCGTCGCCGGTGGCGGCACCTTCCACCGTTCCGTGGCCGTCGGAGGCGACGTGTGCTTCCTCTGCGGCGCGTACGCTGACACGCTTCGCGTAGAGCGCGTTGTCGTTGATATCAGGACTGTGCATTTTCCGCACTTGTTGAGAACAAAAACTAACCTTGGACGCTTACTTTCGTCACGAAAAGTTGGTGAACCTGGCAAAGTCGCAGGATATAGAAGCGGGTGATGGAACCACCACCGTCGTCGTTATCTGCGGTGCGCTGCTTGCTGCGAGTCAGCTTCTCCTCGAGCGAGGTATTCATCCGACGACGATCTCTGACGCGTACCAGTCTGCGTGCACGGAGGCGCTCCGTATTATCGATTCGATTGCGGTACCGGTTTCGCTTTCGGATAGAGACGAACTGGTGAAACTTGCGACAACGGCACTTAACTCCAAGATAGTTTCTCAGCATGCGAGTTTGCTCGCACCGATTGCTGTTGATGCTGTTTTGCATGTAGCCGAGCGTCGCTTCATCGAGTCGGAAGCGACCGAAGCACCACCGCAAGCGGTGGACCTCTCGCGGATCCGCATTATCAAGAAACTCGGCTCCACCATCGAGGACTCTTTCCTCTACCCAGGACTGATCCTGACGCAGTCGGTGGTCAAGTCCGCGGGCGGGCCAAGCCGCATCGTGAACGCGCAAGTAGCATTGATCCAGTTCTGCTTGTCGGCTCCAAAAACGGATATTGAAAACAACGTCGTCGTGCAGGACTATGCGGCAATGGATCGGATACTACGAGAGGAGCGCCAGCATATCCTGCAAATGTGCAAGAAAATCAAGGCTACCGGCTGCAACGTTTTGTTGATTCAGAAATCGATTCTACGGGATGCGACCAACGATTTGAGTCTACACTACCTTGCCAAAATGAAAATCATGGTGGTGCGCGATATTGAACGGGATCAAGTGGGATTTATCTGCAAGACGCTAGGTTGTGTTCCGATTGCCGGCCTGGACACATTCACCGCGGACAAGCTCGCCAAAGTCGACGTCGTTGAAGAGGTCGCACTTGACAGTGGGGACGAAAAGATCGTACGTTTCGTGCAGGGTCCTGCGGCGGCAGCAACGGCTGCCGCGCTCGCGAGCAATACCAACGGCCTCTCGATGTTGCCCGATGGCTCGTCGGAGCGGCCAGCTTTCTGGACGAGTTTGCCTGCTGGAACCTCGAATCTGCCACAGACGATGACCATTGTGCTAAGAGGATCCAATCAACTCATCTTGGACGAAGCGGAACGTTCCCTGCATGATGCGCTCTGTGTGGTTCGGTCACTCGTTCGGAAACGCAGCCTCGTTCCCGGCGGGGCAGCAGTCGAGACCGAAGTCAGTGTGCGTCTCGGAGAATGGGCGAAAACGCTGAGTGGCGCCAAAGCCTACTGTGTGAAAAGCTACGCGGAAGCTCTGGAAACGATCCCGTACACCTTAGCGGAGAACGCGGGACTCAACCCGATCCAGGTAATCACCGAGCTCCGGAACCGGCACGTTCGCGGTGAGAAGAGCGTTGGCATCCATATTCGGCGGAGCGGCGGCGTCGTTGCCAACATGTTGAGCGAACACGTCGTCCAGCCGACCCTGGTCAGCTCGAGCGCTTTTACCTTGGCCACCGAGGCAGCGCGAATGATTCTCAAAATTGATGATATTGTGGTGACTCGCTGAGTCTGCGTCAGAGGGACTGCGCCTGCTCAAGCAGTGGATGCGTCCAGTTTGGTGCACGCCTCGCTCGCTTTGTACGTAGGTGTTCGCGTCTACTTCGAAACAGGGACTCGTTTGGGTTCGTTCGGATGCCGCGGTGGAACAAGCGGGTTATAGCACTGCGGATGCGTAAAAATGATGGCGGCTGTTCATCCGTGCGCGGTTTCTGTCCCATAGCGCAGAACCTCTGATGCTTTCCGTACTCGCCTCACCGTGAATAACCAGGGACGCAATCCCTGGATACCCGACGACCGGGAAAGCAACGCTGGAAACGGATGCAAGGTGCGCCTGCCTCTGACTCGACCTCAACGTCCAGTGCATACCGGTCGGTTTCTTATTCGCACGCGTAGAGTCGGCGGCGCGTTGTCCAAGGTCAACGGGACTCGCTCGCTCGCTCGCTCGTTCGTTTGTTCGTTTGAAAGCGACGCTCCAGGCATCAAACGTCACACAGCGGCACCAGGCTTGCAGCTATCGATGGGGGAGCGTCCCTCATCCGCGTGATGCATGCAGAGTTTCGTACGGATGCTCTCACACGCTCTGCATCATATTCATGAAGCGACATGCCGGTACATAGCCCTCTTTATGGCGTCGCGTCGACACATGAAGCACAAGAGGCATCTGGACCCCACAAGGTTGGTGTTGCAGATCCGGCAGCGCGCGAGCGGTTCTGCATTCACCAGTTCACTCGGTGCGCGCTCGTATCGCCCGCCAAGGTTGCACGCGAACCTAAGTGACGATCGCCCCGGTACAGCTCGATCCGTTCCCCGCCGTGCATCCAAAGCAGTGCACACCCGTTCGAATCCGTTTTCCGGCGACTTCATCGAAGCTACGCTGCAAATCAAAGATGGTCTGGGGACCAGGGTCATCAGGATGACCCCAGCACACCGGCATCTCCAGCGCGTAGTTGAAATCGCAGTCATGGAGCGTCCCGTCGTAAGACACATGGATCTGGTCGAGACACATGACACCGTCCACTGCAGCGAGGTTACAGCTGTTGACCAACAGTTCCATGTACGCTTCGTAGTAGCCGGTCCGACAGAGATCGTCGAGGAATCTTTTGATGGGCATGTTCGTGATACAGATCAGTCGATTGAAGAATATGCCAAAATTACGGTACAAATACTCGTGGTACTGGATTTCCAGTCCAAGTTGATTCGGTGGCAAGTACGGACCCAGCGGGTTGTAAACCAGATGCAGGTGATGTGGTGAATTGGGCAGACCGTATCCAGCACGGTTCAGCTCGAGCAAAGCCGCAATGCTCCTACGATAAGCCGTGTTTCCACGTTGTCGATCGACGTTCTCTTCAACGTAGCACGGGAGTGAAGCTATAATATCCACTTGGTGTCGTTTGAGGAATTCCACCAAGTCGTACTGTTCTATTTGTCGAAGAATGGTCAGGTTGCAGCGATCGTAGATGGTTCGCACATGCGGTATGTGCGTGCGGATCTGCCTGATCAGGTACCGAAAGGCGTCGTGCATTTCGGGCGCACCGCCAGTAATATCCACTGTTTCGATGAACCAGGAGTTCCGTAGGAGCTCTAGGATCCTGTCGGCAACCTCGAAGGACATGGTTTCCCTGCGGTTTGGCGACGACTCAACGTGGCAATGACTGCACGCCATGTTGCAGGTCAAACCGATGTTAATTTGGAGCGTGGTTGGGTTCTCGTGAAAGAGCGGCCTCCCGATGTGCTTTTCGAAAACGTTTTCTCCGGCGTCTTCGCTCGGAAACATCGCTGCGAGACGGCCGAGCCGAGTTTCACGCGCAGTTCGCCGCGGTGCGCACCGGTTTCTGAAGCAGGGTGCCCAGCTGGCGCCACGTGCACCACGGCACCTGCACCACGCGCTCGCCGTGCGGTGCTTTGCGGGGGCGCTGCACTTCCCCGCGAAACCTTGACTTACAAAACAGTTTCTGTACATGTCACCTCTTTGTGGCGTTGAATGGAAGAAGTAAGCGAACGAAGACAGCAAAGATAGGGTGAATCGTTCTGTTCTGGTCCGGAACCTGAGAAGGATTCCGGCAGGGAATCCCAGTCGCTGAGGTAGACGTTCGGGGGTGTCGGGTAGTAGCCAGCGCGGCCGTCAAGGCGGCGTGGTGGCGCGCCAGGTGCGCCCGTCAACAGCTTGGTCCTTTATATCTAATTTGTAGCATATATGTCTTGTTTGTATCTTTTGCGCGCGGCATCCGCAGTTGCACCTGTCGTCGTCTATCCGCTGGACAGCGGCATGCGAGCGCTTCTGTGCTTCGGAAACGGCACTTGCCCGGATGCATGACGATGTCGCTCGATGCTCGATGTTCTGAGCGTCCATTGAGATACCCCTGCTGACAATGGGCACCCACAGCGCCTCGGTGTCTCTGTAATGCAGTTGGAATTTTTCATGCGGAGTCGCCGCATCACGAGCGGGCGTCGATGTACACACGCTTGGATACAGATGCTCGTACTGAAGCTTCAAAGAAGAGCCCGCTTGTTTTCATATCGCTTTGCCCATCGGAGTGCTTGATTGTTGCTTGGGGCGTTCTTACCAGGGAGGTGCGGCGATGAGCTCGTCTCCGAGTTCATTATATGCTGCAGTGGTTGCTCGGCACCCAGACACATCCAATTGCAGTCGGTGCATTTTCTGGTACAGTGATTGCATCCGATACTGGCACGGGAAACGGCGATCTGGTTCAGGATAGTCTGGAGTCAATTGCAGTCGGTGCACTTTCTGGTGCAGTGCTTGCATTCGATACTGGCACGGGAAACTGCGATCTGGTTCAGGGTAGTACATCGAAGCGGGCAGTGTTTCTGTGGAAGGCAGCCTTCAGAAAACGTCATCAAAGCTGACCCGTCTACATGCGGATGCTATTGACGAGCATTGCCAGAGGAGTGGGCCTCCGTGTTCCACGTGTTCGCATCGGCGCTGTACCAGGCTCGAGGCTCAGCGCAAGTCGGACGGGCGCCCAGTCCATGTTGGCACGCGCAGTGTCGCGACGAGCCCGGCAAACCGCTCGCCAGTCCGCGAGCAGCTCCGCGTAAACGACGCCTGCACTTCCCAGTGGTCATCCGCGGGTGTCCTTGAGCCCCGACTAGGACACTGCAACGCCGTACGCATCGTTGTCAGACTGCTGCGGGTGATGGTGTGCGTGCGTGCGTGCTCCGAACCAAGAGCGGCGATTCATGGCTTCGGGCCTCGTCATTCGGTAAGTACGCTTGTGTTCCGTTCCGTTGCTTGTGCCGTGTCGCTGTATCGAGAACTGGCCTGTCGCTTTTCTGCCTGAACCTAACGCCCATGCGTAGCGAGCGTCTGCGACAGCAGATCGCGCTCGTACAGGATACCTGCACTGGGGTCGAGGCATCCGGGTAGCGAGCCACGCGATATATTCGCTTGCTACTCGACCTGCCTTCGCTGGCTGCGTCGCAGCCGCTCGACAATTCTAAATGATTCGCTTAGCGGTAATCCGAGCACCCACTGGACGGCAAGTTGGTGATGCTTGCCATACCGTCGCGACGTGCAGCACACGACTGGGGTGCCTTCGTCCGCATCAGCAGCGCACCTGTCCAGCGTATCGTGCGACAGGACTTCGGTATAGGGTCGGACCCGACCCGAACGGTGACCGTTCTCGTTGTCCAGTGTGTATACCAGCCATTGAGATCTCTCATTTACCGTGGAGCTAATAAATTCCAGTACAGCACCGCTGATAGCGATCGTAAAATCTCGTCGTCCAATGGTTACTGCTTCGATCGATAAGCGCGTTCATGTGCGCAATGCGTTTGACACGGGTCTGGCGCGGCATGAACCGCTCTCGCAGTTGCTCGAGGGTGAGGTCGGCCCCGCCGCGGAAGCACGGCAGCGACTCATTTCCCATCATCATGAACTCTACCATGAGCATAATCTTGTTTCGATGCGCACAGGCCTCGGCGTAAGCCTGCCCGCAGAGTCGTCGGAATAGGCGGAACGCGTTCGAGTCGGGGCCGCCCATCACATCGGCAAGTTCCCAGGTGAGTTTGAAGGGAGCCTTCTCGAACTCGATATTGCCACCAGGTGAATTGGTGAAGAAGAATCCAAAGTCAATGTGGATGATATGGCCTTCAGCATCAATGAGCAGGTTTCCGTTGTGTCGATCTTTGATGTTCAGGAGATATGTGATAACGGAGTATGCGGCCATGCTTTTCACAAAGTTGCGAACCGCCAAGCGATGTGTAGCGCTGCCGCGCGCTCCGAACCGTTCCTCAAAATAGCCAGAAAGCGTCATGTTACCGTGGAAAGCTTTCTTGATCTGATCAATGGAGGGCGCATCGGGGATTACTTGCACGAATCCGCAATCGGCCCCAGTTGCAACAATGCGGTACGGACATAGCCAAACGTCAAGACGAGCTGACTCAAAGATGCGCGCAAACTCAGCAATCAACATGGTTGCAAACATTTCCTGTCGCAGTTGGTCCTTGCTTTTCACGATTACAGAGGTCAGTCGCCAACCGGGCATGCGGCCAAATGGTGACGTCTGCTGCAAACGCTGAACCCTTTCAGCCCAGCGCTCCCCAAAGAGACGTCGCCAACGATCGCTGCCAACACTGGTCGGTGTCGAGCATGCTTCACGCGATTCCGCCAAAGCGTTTTTGATTTCACCAGATTCCAGTTCCGCTCCAAGATCCCGCGCATCCTGTGTTTCGCTACATGCAGGCATCGATGCAGTCATCCCGTCACCCGTCGCCGAAGCAGCTGCAGTCTCAAGATTTGGATGACTGGAACCGACGCCGTCCGCTCGTAGACGCTGTTGCTGTTGCTGTTGCTGTTGCTGTTGCCGTTGCGACCGATGGGTCATCGGTGGTAGCTCAGCGGCATCCGTGCCTGTTCGCGTTGAGAATGGGAACGGTGCCTCCGCCTGATTAGGGCCAGGAAACGTTAGTGAATGCGCCGCCGCATTCGCGACGCCATGCAGGGCGCGATTCCGTGCGTGACGCTCCTGTGCGTGCAATCGCGTGCGTGCACTGCGTTTCTCGGACACGCAGGCGTTTTTCCCGCCACGGCTCTGTGAAAGCTCCTCTCCTGCAGGTGAAGGCGTATCGACAGCGGGTGCGCTTCGCGACGCTGGGCTTGTCGGTGGATCGGGAGTCGTCGCTGGTGATGTTGCTGCTGCGAGACCGCTTTCAGGGGATTTGACGGCTTCGGTGCCGCGTGGTGAAGCGAACCAGGTCATTGTATGTCGTTGTTCGGAGCGGGGCGCTCGCGGGCGATACTCTCCTGCCCGATGCAGCCAATCGCCAATGGTGCGTGCCAATGTCTTGCGGGGCTCGCGCTCTGCGAGCTTGGTTGACTCCAGATCCTGCACTTCGACAATGGCCAGGTACGGCGCATGTTCCTTTGTCGAGAACACATGTGACTCGTCTGCGAGGATGCGAAGCACCCGGTGTGGAATGCGCTCCGTTGGCAGAAAAACATATCGCCGCTCTGCTTCCACAAGCGCGTTCAGGCGGCCGAGTTCCCTCACGACGAATCGTGATCTTTGCGATCGATTCAGGCCTAGCGCCAATTCGGAGATGGATATGAGCGCGCGCATAAAATCTAGCTGTGCATGAAAAAGATTACCACGGGAAACATATGCGAAACTTATCTCCCGTTCAGGGCCAGTTTCTATGGATTCTCGTGGAAAAACGCGCGTATTCGACATCAAGCTTGACTGGGCGAGCATGCGCAGCTCTTGTTCTGTCGTTGACTGAACGCCAGGCGCCTCTGGAAAACTGCAGTCCGCAGAGCGCACTGCACGGTCAGCTGCATCCGCGTCGAGATCCACTGCGATCGTATGCTCTGCAGGTAGGATGCCTGCCAAACATGTCTCATCCTGCAGCATGCGATCTCTGAAGACGCCCTCGCCTCGAGACTCGTTACCGATCTCATGGACGGTCGCGCGCTGGTGCACGATCCTCTCAACAGACCCAACGTCGGCAGCGTCTGCTGGGCTGAGCACTTCACCGGCGGGAGCCGCAAGCGCAGCACCGGGGCTCCATGTCGCCGGGGCCGAGTCCGCTGTCGCCGCGTCCGGCGTATCCGACGCCATGAACGACTTGACCGGGGGGCGTGCCCCAGCGACCTGTGAAGAGGGCGTCGCGCATGTGATGCTCCTCGACATGATGTTCTCAATCTCAATAATAATTCGGAGGGTATCCTTCCGGTCCGATTCAGGTCCAAGCTGCAGACAACCATCCAAATACCAATAAACAAATAGGGCGAAACGCACAGACTCGCTACAGCGCCGCAACAAATGCGTCTCGATTAGCTTGCGAGTATTCTGATGGCGGCGGATGCGCTCTCTCGTCGAAGAGGCAACTTCTCGCCAGGCGTTGCGCTGCGCTGCGCTCGTCGCCGGCGCATCGAGCGGCCGCGAATGCAACAAGTAATTCAGAAACAGCGGCAAGTGCTCCGCGAAGGTTCGAAACTCCTGACGACTAAACCTTGCGAAATCCTCGTCGATATGTGCATTGGTATATATTCGTGCGAGGATTGCAAACTCGGCATCCAACTTTTGTCCGGAACGAACATGCTGCAGGTTACTAAGCTGTGTGGAGGTAAATGCAAGCAGCTTCTGAACCTGCTTCTCGAGTCGTCGGCGGGCCCATTTCACCTGCGCCCGCCGATACAGGGAGCGAAATGGAAGCTCCTCGCTCGCCGAAGAAACCTCTGAAGAACGCTCCGCGTCCACGTCGGCCGGGGCGCCGTGGTCGCCGTCAACAGCACCCAGCACGTCCTCAGTATTTTCAGTCGCAACTGCTGACCCGACTTTCGACTCGCACGGGACCGACGGTTCCGCTGATTGGTCCGTAGCGCCAGTCGTCGTTTCCCGCTTCGCCTGGGCCTGCGTCCATTGAGAGTTTCGCGCACCACCGAAACAGCCGAGCGCTCGAACACAGGCCGCTAAAGCCGCAGTCCGCTGACGCTCATGCTGCGTACCCGAACTAGACCGAACACCTGGGGTAACGTTGTGCTCTCTGGGGTAGCCGGCTGAGTCTCGGCTGCCGGCCGCGGGAACTCGCGGATCTGCTGCAGTAGACGTAGGCTGCTGAAACTGCTCACGCACAGGAGAGACGTTTTCCGCACCTTGGAGCGAAACATCGCTCATCAGCTCTGCGCTTATCGACCGCGGCTTCAGCAACGGAATCGAAGCGGGCCAACTCGGCTATAAATATTGAAACGCAGCACGCACGAGAAGGCAATAGCGTGTGGCTTTGTGCACGTGATACCACCGCACGCCTTTCAAAGAAAAACGCTGCCGCAAGCGGTTTACAGTAGTGGCGAGAAACCCGCCCTAGACAAGACGTCTCCGACTAACGTGCAGTCGTCTCCCCGTCCTTCTCGACCGGCCACCCACGGCTGGTTCAAATTTTTTCTCATATAGTTCCACTTTGAGAGATTGTCCAACAAAATTCTCACTTGTCAGCTCTGGAGGTCTTTTCTCCATCACCGCGCATCTCCGTATATTGATAGCGGCGTTAAAATCTCGGTTAACAAACTCCATCCGTTTCTTGCCGTTGGGAGTTGTACTTACTAATGCGAGTAGGCCACGAACTTTCGCCCTCCTTTCCATTTGCTCTTCCGTCAGCGGTCCGCACTTTGCTATATCCTCAGGGCTCCTCTGGCACTTTTCCATCTCCACTCTCTGAAGTGTACAACCCAACTCGTGGTGTGTATACGATGTTCGAAACTCATCTATCGGTATTGTAACGAAACGCCGTGCACACTCCTTGTACGTTCTCGTCGTTGGAGCTGGCGTAGTACCTTTTTGGGTCTTCCAACGCCTTGCTCCGTATGCCACTACGAACCTCTGACTTTGATCCTCCTTCAAGGCACTCAACTGATTGAAAAAGTTGGCAAACGCCCGCAGCTTACCACAATACAAGTTCATACGCAAACGAGCCCACCAGGGCTTTGTATACTCCTCCCACAGCGCCTCCCAATGAGCAAAGCGAACTTCCATGAATTTCAGAAAAGCCTGAAAGTCCGTTCCGCGGCTCGTCACCTCGCTCAAAGCTCCCAAGTGCTCTTCCAATCCTGCATTCCATGTCTCAGTTTTCTTTCTTCCATTCATCATACCGGATTCTCGATAGTATCTCGCTCTCCAGAGCTTTAAAAGCCGCATGTCTTTCTGACATAAGTTGCCGTCAGTACCATCTACCGGACGCTTGGGCACAGCGATGGTTACGATATTTGTGTTTCCGGGGTGTGCGCCAACGACAAAGTCGTTCTCATGCACCTTCTGCGTCGCAGGATCCACCTCTTTGTTTTCCTCATCCTTCGTCACGGGCGAAGCCGAGGACGGAACTGGCCGATCTGTTTTCAACCGCCGATAGTGTACACACATGGCTACTCCATCGGTTTCGATCATCCCAGTGAATATGTTTTGCTTGCTCACTTTGAGACGTTTGAAATTAAGGATAATTTTCTAGAACGTCTCCCGCATTTCGTCGGTGGACTCTATCTTCCTTACATCGAACTCCGGACTGATCTCTCTCACGATGCCATGAAGGACTCCGGAGTCGATATTCACAAAATGTGACTTGATGCTGCACAACGGAACGACGTTGAAGCACTTCCCCATCAGGGCAGCCTTCCGTTCCAACAACTCTTCATTTTCCCCCACTCAGCTGCCTTTCGGCCTTGCGTTCGAGTTCTCGGTCCAAAAACACAAAATAGCGCAGGATAAGGTGATAACATTTTTTCTTATCTTTTTTCGTAGCTGATATCTTGTCTGCTGGATTCGCCAGCCCCAGTACTGCATGGTACTCTTGTATGACCGCACAGATCACAGAAGCTTCATTCTTTCTCCTGTGTAATGTCTTCTTGTCGAAGAATTCGATCTCCTGTTCATGAAAGCGATCGTTCGTGATGCCATTGATGATGGCCCATATCCCTTTGCGATATGGGTCCGGGTAGAGTCCAAACACGGAACGTATCGTGAAACTTTTGAGGTTCATCGTCAAATGGTTCTTCAGGTTCGTGAGGTACTTCATCGCCCGTAGGTGTAAATATTTCCGTCACCGCTGTATCGATTACCCTCGAAGCGGAATTCCGCGAAGTTTCCGTGGAGGGCATGCACTAGAACATTTTCCTTCCGCAATTCCGCTGTACCAAGCATCAGGTGACGAAGAAAGTTCATGTCGAAAATCTCGTCAGGAATCTCGACCGTTTCCATGTGCGCCACGTCTCCGTACATCTCCCTCGCCAAATGCATCAGTCCTGACGAGGCCTTGACAATACTCTTAGCGTACGAGTCGACACGGTTTTGGATGTCCTCTTGCAATTTGTGCTTGTAGAGATCCTTGATATAATTAAGAAGACAGGCTTTCAGCACCATCTCGTCGTATTGTCATCTTTCTTGCTGCCATTGGCGTCGGGCCTCCTTCTTTTGGTTCTTCTTCTCTTCCTCTTTCTTCTGGACTCGGCACATTTTTGTTCTTCTCTGGCAGCCAGCGACCCTGGGCCTCCAGGATCGTCGACTCAGTTTTTCATAACTTTCCTTTTCTTTTAGTTTTTTTGAAAAGAAGCACTCGGTGAACGCTTCTCCAATATACTACGAAAAAAACACTTGACTAGACTTGTTTGAGTTTTGAAACACAAATGAACTGAAAAACTATACTTTGCCACGTCCTGAACGGAAATCCGACTTTTACAGCTGAATAACACGCTACTGATCAAGATAACGATTCCCTTCAACAACGGCACCGTACGCGTCGTGTCTCATTCCTGCCAGATCTCCCAGGTGCGCTCACTAAGCGTCGATTCGTTTTCCGATGACAAAACGTCTAAACTGGACCATGGATCCCAGATTGCGGGATAGGTATCGGCTTTCGGGAAATCGCCCATGATGAAGCACCTACCTTCTAGTTCCATTACTTGTACTTCGTTTTGGGTATATTGTTCGTTTCGTACGTTCTATCGTGCGCCGAGTGCCACTTCGAGCACGCGCCTTCACGATTATACCGCTGATGCCGATGCATCACGGAGACAGAACGGCGTTGTCATACCGCTGAGGGCGCCGGCTCGAGGCGTGTCTGCACGACATGGAATCGGGATTCATTGTCATTCAGGGAGCCTGCAAGATGCGCAGACAGACGTATTGCCTGCGACAGCGCGAAGCGATATGCTAGGAGTCCTCTGCGACCTGCGCGACGCTGAAATGCAGCATACTCGCTGCGAGTTCCAGACTGAGTTGCGTTGCCGAGGGGCAGCGGCGATCTCACTACAGCATCGGTCGCTGCAGAGGCGCACAGAGCGTATGCCCGGCAGGCTCGTCCGGCTCGCGAGACCTTCCGCCTAGATGGTAACCTTTTGAGAATTGGGAAAACTTTTTCCTCTTGTAACGCTCACCGAAGAGGAGGAAAGAAACTGGTATCACGTTGGTTGTTAGTAACTCGTTTCGGTATTTTTGTCCTCTTTTCCCGTTCTTCGGACTGTTGTGCATGCATTTCATGCACTCGCAAAAGCTGCAAGCTACGCACCGCTTGCTAGTCTCATCATCATCTTTGTATACAACTTTGGTGCGCTGGAGAACCGTCGACACTCGACCTTGGTCAGGTATTCCATTATGTCCACGGCACCTGCTCCGGTGAGGTCTGCTCGTTGGCACGCGACGGGATGCTTCATCGTTCTGTGCATGCTTATGTCTGGTGCAGAGGACTCCATTCGATGTCCGCCTCCGTTTCCGTACCCGGTGCCGTGCCCTCCAATGACGAGCCCCTTTTGGGTAATCCGATGCTGAGTACTTTGCAAGCTGGATATGCGAGCGCACAATGTCCCATACGACATAGAGTTTGTGGAAAGCGGTGCTGTCTGTGTTGAAACTAGTGTGGGAAGAAAAGTCAGGTCTGGAGATCAAGTCTAGCAAGTTCGATCCGTCTACCTGCTCATCGTGGAACGCGGTAACGCACGCCCCACTCGAGCCAATCGACGCAATGACCCACGTGCTAATCCAAGACCCATTTCCATGCAATTAGAAGAGACGAGAACCACTGCCTGCATATCTCGTAAGCGGTAGCGTACGGATGTCGAATCCAGTTTCGTCAATAGTCACAAAGAAATGAGCGCTGGTCCTTCGAACGAATCCGATAATTATTCGACATGACGCGTTCAGTGAAATTTTGCCATGAGCTTGTGAAGCACTCGCCAGTGCACCAAGTCGAGTTTTCGTTTCCTCGTCAGCCCAGCGACGCGCAGTGCTGTGGCAATGACTAGCCATGAAACAGACCGATCAAAAACGTGCGCAATGCGTGATTTTTCAACATACACTACGTAAGGAAACAGGAAGAGCCGAGACGTCTTCGCAAACACTGGATCATGATATCGGTCAGTTTCCCAGCTCTTTGTCTCTTCTATTGCGAATCATCCTGATCCTGGTGACGCAACGAATTCCAGCTGCATGCAGTCCAAGGACTCGCTCCAAAAACACCACCAAGCATCCTCGACCTATGAATCAATTCGAATGAACTTACGATTGCATTTCCATTCCCAGGACTGGACAGGTACAAGAAGCCCGGAAAACACGTCGACATACAGAAACCAAACGCCTGCTCCGTGCTCTACCTTCATTGCACACGCCCTATAGCACAAGCCTATAGCACAAGCCTATAGCACAAGCCTATAGCACAAGCCTATAGCACACCCTTATAGCACACACTCCTATAGCACAAGCCTATACCACACTCCTGTGGCACACACGCCTATACCACACTCCTATGGCACACCAGCTTGCCGGTGTCCTGCGGCGACGCCGAGCGCTTCGCGCCATTTGTGGCGCAGGTGCGCTGAAGTACCAGGGATGGGAGGCGTCGTAGACCTGGCGGAGTCGCCGCCAAATAGACGGAGGTGTTACGCCTCTCTGTTCAGGTTGTACAAAGTAGAGACTCGCTTGTGGCTGACACCGCGACTCCTTGCCGAGCACCGGGTCTTCTCGTGTCGCTGCAGATGGGAAGCTTGCCAAAGCTCACTTTTCTAGAACGTACGCCGTCTTGGCTCGACGCACCGCCTCTCCGAGCAGCACGGGAACTGCTCACCGAAGCGCAACGACGAGCGGGGAACGCTCTCTGTTTACTGCTTGCGTTTGTGGTTGCATCTTTCCTGATGGCCTTGATTCAGGGACTCTTCCACCACTTCCGAATATTTCAATCAAGTCGCGCTGACCGCGACGGCCTTCGGAGCAAGCCTCAGAAGAGGAAACGCTGGGACTGTTCGCAACCGATTCGGTGGGAGAACCTGCGGGTACTGATCACGGGCGGGACGAGCGGCATTGGTTTCGAGATAGCGCGCATGCTCTGTGAGGCTAGTGTCTCACCAGGGCCGCCGCGACACCTCACTATCGTAGGAAGGGACGCGTCGCGACTGGAAGCTGCCAAGCAGGTGCTGCTCTCGAGCCGCCCCAAGGCAGCTCAAGGCAGCGATTCGGGACACCAACCGGTGATTGAAACAATACAAGCAGACGTTTCAACTCCAGGGGGTGTTGCCCGTGTCTTTGGGAACAAACGCGAGACTTATGACGTTGTTATCTGCTGTGCTGGCGGTGCACTACCGGGTTATTTCGAAGAGTTCACAGTGGAAGAGTTTAGGGCGCAAATGGAGTGCAACTATATGTCTGCAGCTCTGGTCGCTCAGGCTGCCTTTCGTGAATGGAAACGCGAGGTTCTTGAGGCAATCGTCGCGGAGCATACGCACAGACGCGGTGATGTTCGAATACGGGTGCCGTACTGCTCGGAAAGACCGCGACACATCGTGTTCTTCTCGTCGATGGCAGCGTTCGCAGCGATTTTCGGATACAGCGCCTACGCACCAGCAAAGTATGCCTTGCGCGGTCTCGCAGAAACGCTGGTATATGAGGGGAGGCCCTACGGTATTGGTGTTTCGGTGGTATTTCCGCCGGATACCTTGACACGCGGCTTTGACGTGGAAAATCGACGCAAGCCGCCTGCCACCAGAGCGTGCACGGAAATGTCCGCTGGCGCTGCTCTGCCAGCTGATGAGGTCGCCAGAGTGACACTGCGAGGCATCACCAAACGAAAATTCTGGATCACTTTCGGTCTTGATGGGTACTTGATGGGTGCACTGAACGCAGGTTTCGCTCCAGGCAACTTTGGGGTGCTATCGATCGCGCTTCTCCCGATCTTGCGCTGTGTCGTTGCCTATTATGTCGTTAGATTCCATCGCTTGATTGCTCGAGACACTGAGCGACGATTACGGGACGAGATTCGCCAGTCTATTTAACGTGAAAGCATCGCATTGAATAGAGTATCCAACGCAAAGTTGGTCGCTTTGCGAACAAGCACGCGTCCAGTAGGCGCTTACTGGCACAACGGACAACCCGGCACATTGTGAACATGCTGCTGCTGCTGCTGCTGCTGCTGCTGCTGTCATCTATGGTTTAAACGACTGCAACAACCCGCATGATTGCTGTACTGGATCAATGCTTTGCGAGCGATGTGGTCGGATTTCGAGCTGGTTTCGGGGTAAACCTTTCCAACCGACATGGTTTTTTGGCGCAAGCAAAACATACGTTGTCTCGGAACGACGATACACAAGTCGTCACACACGAGCCTTTGGTGCGTCTCGCGCGCTCCAGTGACCGCGCCGCTTGCACCCCCGTCCGACTCGGTCGTCCGTTGGCTGCGCGTGCTTTCGTGCCTGCTAGCGCAGGTCGGAGCGATATCGAGGCTCAGACCACCGGCTGTCATACGCTGATGCTCATCGTAGTGCAGCGCTATCCCCAAGTGTATCGTGCACAACACCTGTACACATCGACCTGGGCGGAAACGCAGCGCCCTACTAGCATCCGTGCCTAAGCCCCCAGCTGTCCAGCAATTGCCAGGGAAACGATAGCAGCGCTCATGCCGCAGTCGAGATGCTTGGCATGACGCCCAGCTCAGCACAAGTGTGTGTGCAGGGAACTGCACCATGCAGCAGCACCAGCAGTATCCTTCACACCGCATACGTCACAGAAGCGGCTATCGAGGAGGTCACGGCATCGGGCATCGGATATCGGCACTAGCAGCATTCTTCACTCCAAATCCTTCACCGCAATGGTTATCGAGGAGTAAGGGCACCCATTTCATCGCGCACCTGCGACAACGCTGGGCTGCAAAGCCCTCAGCCTGACCTCCAGTTCGACGGCGCTTGAACACGCGCGCGCAACGCTGGAGGCACCTGTTCCAGCCGGGGTAGCGCCGAGCGGGCCCCTGGTCCAGCAAGCTTCTCCGCAGCTACAAACGAACCTAGCGCCATCGCTTGCCCGTCTGATAACCCATGCAATAGCGCGTAGATTACACCCGCGATATACGCGTCCCCTGCACCTGTCGTGTCTACAACTGGTCTGGAGAGCGGCCACGCTGGACAGCGCAGCACGTCGTACTGGGGCTCGCATGAGCCGCATGCCGTTGCCGGCGGATACGTATCGCTCTGTACCAGTATCGGAAGGCCAGTTGGCGCCGGCTCCTCGGTTTCATGACCCAATGCATAAAGACCATCGACATTATGACGTCGACGAACCATGAGCGATCCCTCTGCACCCTGGGTGCTAATTGCAAACGCTGCCCTTCCATAGTCCATGATCGCGACAAGGCCGCTCAGTGCAGTTAGGCGATTCGCGCTCATGCCCGGCTGTGCACTAAAATGCAGCGGGTACGTCGCATTCGTGATGATGTAGTCTGCCAGAGCAACCAAATCAAGCGCATGTGGGCGATCCTTTTCGATATCCAAGACAACAGGGATGCCGCGTTGGACCGCCTCTCTGGCCAGAGCCAGTGCGGCGCTCGTATGACGTGAGTCGAGGTGTACCAGTGCAACACGCTCCCATAGTGCGTCGCGGTTCACGACATCCGAGGCGAGCAACTCCTCAGCGGCCGGTGTGTGGATACAGGTTCGTGTTCGTGTGGACGCATCAACGATCACGTAGGTTATGGGCGAGTTCATATTCGTCTTTATAGCGACGAAGCTTGTGTCGACGCCTTCGTGCTGCAACTCTGCGAGTATGTCCCGCCCGATCGCATCGTCACCCAGTTTCGTTGCGAGTCTGGTCGCGACACCGAGGCGTGCCAGTGCCGTGAGCGTATTCGCAACGTTGCCACCACCCTGTATTGTCAAGGATTGACTTCGTATCTTCTCGTCTGGTTGTGGATATCGTTCAACGGTGGCAAGGTAGTCGAGCGCTGTTGCACCGAGGCCTAGAACAACAGGGCCACTGGTGGGTTTCCGGTGGTCCATTCGAACACCCGCGAAGCGCTGTCGTCGAAAACGGTTCGTATTGCAACGCTTCACTTTCTGGACGTCTACCTGACTGGACCAGGTACCGCACCTGTGCTCGCTCGAAGACAGCAGGCACCGAGCGCTTCGCCTCAGGGTCGGGGTGTTCGCCTTTGCTCGGCCTCCGGGCGGCAGTTGGAAACCGAGACGCTCAACAGACTCGTTCGCTCCAGCCACAGCAGAGGCAGTGAATGGGCACTCAGTACCGCAATTGAGCGTGTGATTCCCAGCCATGAACGGTCCCAGTTCGCAGGCGCAAAAGCGATATGCCGTGAATGCGCTCAGCAGCGCACAGCTCCCGTCTCTGTACGATACGGAACGACATCGCGCCTGGGCGCTCGGCAATGCGAGCTTGGGAGCGAGTTACTTGTATTCTTATTTTCTCGTTTGATAGAACGTTTATATGGACTGGGAAGCATCGCCCTCGCTATATGTAGCGTGGCTGGTATCGGCATGCTTGCGGATGTGTTGGTTCGATCCACGCAAATGACTGATCACGTGACTGCTCGATACGCTTGGTACGATACGTAGCTAGTTGCTGCGTTCACTTGATGACGATGCCCAACTCTTGCATCAGGCAAGCCCAATCAGCGTCTTTCTGTCTCCCTCTGTCGCCACTAGTGATAGGAACAGGTAGATATCTCGGTGGGGCGCATGCCTGGTGTTTGCCAGGCAGACGTCGACGTCCATTTGGCAAGCCTGTCGGGCCTCGCATGCTCACGAGGCGTTCCCTCGCCTGACGCTGAAAGCTTCGCAGCTCGCTGCAGCAGATTCTAGGGTGTGTATCTTCCATGTACCGCTGACAGCAGTGTGCAGTGGAGTGCGCGGATCACAACCGCAGGGAGTTGCAAAGCTGCTCGATACACACCTGCCAGACAAAATGGATGGCCTCAAGGGTTCAGGATGCGATGTGCAGGTATGCATGTGCGCGTTGGCGAGTCGACCAAGAAGAGGCAACCGAGCATCGGTTGGCGCTGGAGCGACGCAGCTCGGGGGTATTCGAGCGGAAGATCTGCTGCATTCGGGATACCGCTCACGCCCAAACTGGTCAACACTCTTGAGTCCAAAAAAACTGATAATGTCGACGAATCACCGCACACCTACCGACGAAAGGCGAGACCCAGTTCGCGCATACATCGTCTCCATCAATGCATCTGAACACGAAAGCAAGCCCCCTGTATTCGGGAAAGTCCCCGCCTGTGCAACCGCATCTGCCCGAGACGTGACGCGATATCTGACAGTGACTACAGCAGCTAGCCACGTGATCGCAGTGTTGGCGATACCGCTACCCCAGTGTCGTCGGTACCCGACCAGCCGCAGCATGCCTGGGCGACGACGACGACCCTCATTGCGGATTCCAGCGCGTGCCCGGGCGCGCTGCTTCATACTTGTGAACGCTGGACGGGCGCCAGCATCATGCACCGCCACGGGATTCGGCCGCACTGCGATGGACGCGATGAGCGCTGTCAAGATATGTCCCAACAAAGATTCAAACAAACCAAAATATACGCTATTGTTCAGACTCTGACACCCTCGCCGGGGTCACGCCCGTCCCGTCGACGCCAAAGCGGCACGACTCGTAATCGGGGATCGTACCAGCATTGTCGGGTGCGCATTACCAACGCGTCTTGGACGGCTTCAGTACCATCACCAGCGTCACCATCATCGTCATCAACTTGAATCATGAGTAAACGCGGGCGTGGTGGTGCAGCAGGCACCAAGTTTCGCTGTACGCTTGGTCTTCCAGTTGGCGCAGTGATAAACTGTGCCGACAACTCCGGAGCGAAGAACTTGTACATCATCGCGGTGCACGGTGTGCGCGGTCGCTTGAACCGGCTCCCTGCTGCAAGCATCGGCGATATGGTCCTGGTTACGGTGAAAAAAGGGAAACCGGAGCTGCGGAAGAAAGTAATGCCAGCTGTTGTTGTGAGACAACGAAAAGCATGGCGGCGGAAGGATGGCACCTACATAATGTTTGAGGGTAAGTTTCACAGTGCAACCGCGTTCGATGATGAAAGCTTCATACGCACAATCCAACGCTGAGTTGACGCGAACTCCGTGAGTCTGGGAAACGCTCACGGAAGCTATGGCGATGAAGAGGATAGTGTCAGCAAACCATCTTTCGGGGCTGAGCACGGGTTTGCGCTTATCGTGACCTCTGGTCATACCAAACGAGAACAGGAAACTAACCACTTGCCGCTGATATGAGCGACTTTAGATAACGCTGGAGTTATAGTGAATCCGAAAGGCGAGATGAAGGGCAGCGCGATCACCGGACCGGTAGCGAAAGAGGCAGCGGATATTTGGCCGAAGATCGCCTCAGCGGCTTCAGCAATCGCCTAGATACCCGGGTTATGCCGAGAAGCGCGGGCACCGGCCGCAACTTGAGTCCCTAGGAAGACGAGGCAGCACTGCTGCGTCATATGGCCAAGACATTGGGGTGCGTCGTCTGCAGGCCTGATGGCGCTTTTACGATCTCCATTTGCGGAATAACCCCAGGGTGCTTGGTGCTGCTGGATGTGCGCATTTCGTCGGAGAGGACGTCTGCCAGTTGGCATCTAGCGGAGAGGCTGTGCGGTAGGTGGTGTCGCTCGGGGCCGGCATGGTGCGCCTTCGAGGTTCAGGCGTCGAAGGCTTGTCGAACCACGGCGGGAATAGTGCCCCCGTTCCCACGGAGCGTGCACGCGAGGACTGCCCGCTCATGCCTGGTGCCGCACTGGCACAGTCGTCGGATCCGTGCATGACTTGCTCGTCTAATGCTCCTCTGTAAACGGTGCACGTTTGAACGCGGAGGCATCTTCGGCGGGAACGCTCGTTTGCTTCCCGCATTCGTAGGATTGCCTGTCGACCTCGCTCCATTTCCTCCAGATCCATTTCCTCCTTAGTTTTTGGGCGCTCGCGTCGGCAGACACTCGTATGGCGGAGCACGTTTGGGGTCTGCGGCACGGTGATGCGCGGTTTCCAGCTGTTTGCGGGTTTCTGCGTTTCACGCGCACCCTGAGTGCGACTTTGATGAATGGAAGCAGCTTTGGCGGCGGCATCGGCGGCAGCTCGGAGTCTCGCCCGCCGCTCTGTTTCCAAGTGCGGCGTCTTTGCGACCGTGGGCGGTCGGTGCGCCGCCCCTGGGGGTAGCGTATGGCGTCGTGGTGGAGGCCGCTCACGCGCAGCAGCCGCGTCGACGCTCACTCGATACAGCGCTTGTTCAGCCGAGGCTCGATAGCGTTCATGCTCAAGGTGCTTTGAGAACGCTGGCAAGCGCGGTGGCGCTCTTTCATCCCCTGGAGGACGTCTTGATATTCTGGGTGGCAAACCTTGGTATGTCTTGGGAGGAATGCAAGTCTTCTGCGCTGCGCTAGAGACCTGCGGCGGAAGGGTTAACGGCTCCAGTGCTCGATGCCTTTGCAATGCACGGCCTCTGGGGCTGGATACAGGGTCTTTGGTTCCGTCTTTGCAAGCGCGAGGTGACAGATCCCTAGTGCGTACGGGTTCGGCTGCATCGGGCGTGCGCTCTGGAAACCCGCGGGTCGCTGGCAGTGCAAGTCCACTGCGCTTGTTTGCAGGGGCGTCGGCGTTCATGCAGACCTCGGGTCGCCGCACAATGCCGCCATGGGACTTCAGGGCCACAGCCGAAGCGCCTTGCCGCTTCTGCACTGGAATGCGGTCAGTCTTGGTGTGCCCGTAAGTTTCATGATCGAGACCGTGTTCCTGATCCTCGGTCACGGCTGCTGGTGCAAGCGTCAGTGCTGCAACTGCCTCGCTGCCGTACTCGTCCGCGAGGTACCCGGTACGCCGCTCAAGCGTTTTTCTGCTGCGGTCTCGTCGGCGCTCTTCTGGTGGCGGAGCATCTGCTGGACTCGACACCACCTGCGCAACACGTCGCGGAACGGAAACGTGGACCGCACTCGTCGGCGCCAGGTTCGCGCTCCGAGCAACTTCCACACGCTGAACGTGATGCGTTGCGTCCAGGGCGACTCCAGAGAGCGGCGCTATACCGTCCGATGACGTTGAACTTGCGACAGGCGCACGTGCATTGAGCACGGCGTCCGGTGAAACCTGGGCAAGAGCAAGCTTGTTATCACGCAGTTGCTGCCTGCTTCTCCACGTCAGGATTGTAAGCGGGCCGCGGGACTCCCTGCGACTGCGCAGCGCCGATGACTCCCAGAAAACTACCGGTGACGCGCCCCATGCAGCCGATACCGTGTGTACAGCATTGCCGTGCAGCATTGGCGACATTGTGGACAGACAGCTCTCTTGCTTCGCAGCGATGCTGTTGTCCATCAAGAATTCGGACTCGTTGTGTTTCGCACGTGTCAGGGCATCGCTGTCACATGGCGGCATGTTGGCGTACTTTTGAACCAATCCTGCGTGAACAGCAAGAATCGCAGACATATCGGCTGTGGCATTGAGCGTCTCCTTGGTGCGTTCCAGGCGGTTGGAACCCTCTTTTTCGTCACCCAGACTGGGCTGCTCCAGCGTGTCGGGACGACCCGGGCTGCTGATGCCAGTCAAAGACGGGGCGCTCGAGTCACCGATTGTCACCGCCAAGCTGTTCGTATGATCGCTCTTGTTCTGATCCTTGAGGATTTGTGCTGCTTGAAAATCTTGCTGGGATAGCCTGACATTTTCACACCCATTGTGCGTTCGCTGAGGAGATTCGTTACGGTTTCTGGTTGTTTTTCGTTTGCGCTCCGATAAAATTATAGTGGTTTGTGTGAACGACGTGGTCTGGATGAGCATATTGCTCTCCAAAGAGGAGCTGTCGTCCACCACCGACGTATCGATGAAGTCCTCCTCAGGTGGCGGTGAGGGCGGTGCGTCCGACTGGCCTGTTGGCGCACGCACCATAGCACTCGGAGCAGGGTCGTTAGCCGGGATCGGTGCTTCTCGGTTCGCATTTCGAGAAAGCAGCGCTGCCCGCTGCAGTGTCGCCTTTGTTCCGGGACTTAGTACGAGATCACCGGCCCAGAGTCCGCTGTTCTCATGGGCCGACTCAGCGGCAAGCGCCCTCGGGTGCGAAGCCGTCGCACAGGGCGTGTTCTCGAGCGCGATCGGCTGGAGCACGCCACGCCGCCCTCGTCCAGCATTTGAAGTCGTTGCCTCTTCCAGTTTGTGCGTGGGGCGAATCGATCCACTTTTCAATGTTGTGCCAAAGTTGTCTTGGTCTGGCTTCCCAGCGGGACCGAAGAACGTTGAAATGAGCTCAGCACAACTACCGATATGGCTCGCAGTTGGCTGAAAACGCTGGGGCCACACTCGCCGGGAAGCAGGGGCGTCTGCACTCACCATCGGCCTCCCGTACGTGCGTCCGAGTTTCTGTGGTGCACACGCCTGATAATTAAATCAGAGGTAGAAAAAAGTGACGAAATTGTGGGTATTTTGGTTTCACGGTGTCGCAGACGCTGTAAAGCCTGCGGAGCTGTTCCGTATCGCACAGGAGCGCCGCTGGCAAGGCGCGCGCGCCGCTGTGATGAAGCGCTTTGAAAATTCAAACGGTTGGGTGCTATGTCCATACTTGTACATTTTAATCTCAATACGCTGCATCTGCGCTGGAAGCGCCCCTAATAGCCTCGTTTGCGCTCTCCTGCGCGTACCGCAGCCTAGCATCCAGCTCGATATGCACTCGTCGTGAACTACGCTGGAATCATATGTACGTTAAGGGTGCCCGATGCCGCAACGATGACTGCAATATGCGTATGGCTTTCCAGAATAACCTGCTAGTATTCACGGTGCAGCACTGGAGAAGCCTGCGGCGAGTGCACGCGCCATGGCACATACGCGCAACATACAGGGCGCCAGCGTCTCTTGCATCAACCGTAGAACGTCGAGGCCAGTTTCAAGAGATGCCGCAGACTCTGAATCGTCCAATTTCACGAGCAGTGTCCTAGGTACGCATATTGTCTGCGTTCGCTGCTGACCAGTGTAGGGCAGACTCGCCAGCTCACGTAGTTACCGTGCGCTGGAACGGTGAAAGCTCACTCTCAACGTTTTGGCGCAGATCAAGAACCTCGCGTCGATCCCTACGTTTGGAAAGCAGCCTAAGGCGATTGCGGAGATCCAATGACGCTGGATGGTCTCTGGGACTGACGTCTCAGCGCTTCACTGGTGAGCGACTCATGGTTCGGATACGGATTGCATACGAGCTTGAATGCACACAAGCGTGAACCGCCGCCGCGATAGCCGTCTGCTCGCCCCATCCGCGCAACTGCGAAGCAGGTCAAGTTGAGCAGCGCAGTCGCCGGGCATGCGCAGAAGCGTGCAGCTGTCGCGAGCGCTGGTGTCAGGTGGCGTCTGTGCCTTGCAGATCGCCATCAGCCTGCGACGTAACGCGCTGTCCAAAGGGACACATGGCTAGTGCACGCGTTTCGCCAGTGCACATGTCGCTTGGGATGCGCGCGCTACGCCAATATCCCGTACAGCGTCGCGTGCGTTGGATGGTTTCAACGTTGGGCGCTACGATTCTTGTGAGCGCACAGCTGCATGCGGGTATTATTCTTCAATGACCTGCCAGAGCAGTTGACTCGGCAGAGTCGGCTTTCGCGTTGGTTGCAGAGACAGTCAAGCTGTTCATGAGTTTCCGTTCAGCAGAGCTGGGTGCGGCGGACGCCTTTAGTCTGCGATAGACTTCTGGTGTCAGGGGCTCGTCGAGCCGTCCGCTGTATTCACCGGCACACGGATAAGCAAGAATCGGCAGATGCGTTGCGTCAACTCGCCACCTTTTTATCATATATCGATGTTGCGGCGCCCGTGCAAACGATTTATCGGTCAACATTCCCAACGAGAATCATGTTCCGAGCTCCATCGATTGCAGCGCTTTCGTGAGCGCGAGGCGTACTCGCCGCTTTGCTTGCAATCGATAGCAATCGCGCATGCGCGTATGGTGTACGATGAGACAATGTGAAATACTATGAGACAGAACTAGATGCTGAGAGACACAGTCGCAGCTGCAGCTGCAGCTCCTCCTTGGCTGACACCGTTGCTGGTGCAAGTGCTGGTGCAAGTGCTGGTGCTTCGCGAAGCTGTCGGTGCTGGTGTCGGAGAGCGTAACCGAGTCTGAAGACGCTAGCTTGTTGACTGGTTGTTTCCCTTGCCTGCATTCAAAAGAGCAGGGTTGAAACAGCTGTTCAGTGTTGCGTTCAAGCCGGCGAATGCAAAGCGTTAGGTACGCGGCATAACTACAGGTACTTTGGCCCACTAATGGCCGACGACGGTCACTTCCACCAGCATCACGGGGCAGAAGGACACAGTGGCTGCGGCTGCAGCACGCACGGTACCGATGGTCACGCTCCGCCGCCCCCGACGGAGGAGGAAGCGCGTTCACTGCTTCAGCAGTCGAACCTCTACCCTTACATAGACTTGAGCCGCGTGACGGCGCTAAACGACGGCGGTGCTGCTTCGCGCGTTCTCGTTCCGTACCACCAGCGCAGACCAGGTGAGACCTACCTCTGCCGTAGCGTTGCCGACCAGCAGCTGATTATCGTCGTGCCGTTTTCGGTGACGGTCAAGATCACACACATCGGTGTCACTGGACCAGCCGCGGAGGAGGCTCGCTGGCCCGCCACCATGCGCGCTTACGTGAATCGAGACGATGTGGACTTTGCAACGGTCGAGCAGATGGCGTGCACTCAGAGCTGGGAATTGGCTGGACCCCATCGACCAGAGGTGGAACCACTTTACGCAACACGACCAGCAAAGTTCCAGAATGTTCAGCGTGTGACGTTGTTCTTCCCGGGGAACCTCAGCGGGGACGACGGGAGCACCGCGATTGAGCACATCGGCTTTTACGGCAAGGCCACTGGCTATCGGCGAGCACCAGTGGCTGCGGTCTACGAGGCGCGTCCACTAGCGACGGATTCCCGTTCGCGTGTCGAAGTGAACCATGCCTCCCAGTACGGTCTGTGAGGTGTACGGCCCGGCGTTGCCGTGAGCTCCGACTTGTCAGGTGAAATACCGCCTCGCCAGCGTGCCGTAAAGTATGCTTTCATGGACCGCCACACAAAGCGCAGCGATACGCGACTGGCCTCGAGCGTCCATTCACTGGTCATGCTGCAATGCTCATCGCTTGCGAAGGCGCCGATCCTGACGCGTCGCCATCGTATGCCGCTCCGTACGAGATGTGTCCGGTGAACGCTTCCGCGTACCTGCTTCCGGGCGAGCAGTTGTGCCCGTGGGCGCAGCTGGCTCAGGATCCGCTTGCGTTGCGGAGGATTTTCGAGCAGACCTAGGGCGTCTCTCACCATGAACGGGGCTGCTGCTGAGAGCCGGCGCTTCCGCCTCTACCGTGGATGGGTGTCGATCGCCACGAAACTTGCGGGGCATGTTCTGATGATGAATGCCTCCGCTGGCACCTGAGCCGGGTGGCCCCTGCTGCACCGCATGTGTTCTTAGCGAGTGTGCGGAACGCGCTTTGCGAGTCGTCTGCGTCAAAGCAGACTCCTTCATCGACGCAAACTGTGTTGCGACAACTTTTTTGAACTGCTTCGCTGTGTGCCAAACAGCGCTCCGCGGACGGTTGTAAGAGACTGCGTTGCGCCAGACTAGATTCGCATCTTCCATAAACTTTTCCAAAGATGGATATTGTCCGCTTTCGAGTCGTTGCCTCATAGTCGTTAAATCCATGGGTTTCCGAATATATTCGTAATAATCAGGTACCTCCTCTTTGGATACAGGTGCCCAGAACGGCTCCCAGGTAGGGTCATGCAGGAGCTCGTTGAGCCAGACTCGGGCTGTTTCTCGCCAGGATGCATGTTCATCGCTTGACGGGAATGCCTTGTGGACGAGTTCAGGAACTTCTGACTGGTGTGCGGATCGGGTGCTTTCGTCGTGGTTAGGATCCGCTGCTGCGACCGGTGATGCACTCGAGCGACCGCGTTTCCGCAAGGTCTCAACAGCTTGTTTCGGCGCCGATTTATGTGGCGAACTTGCGGCTCCCTGCGAGGAACGATATCGACGCGCTGATCGCTGCTGCTTTTCAGCTGCTAGTGCAGCGGTATCGGTCATAGGGAAGACGTGCGTCTCATCGAGTCCACGTTTCGCTTGGCGTCCGTCTGCGGAACGCTGTGGCGACAACGGAGCCTTCGGACTCGTCTCGCTCTGCTCCAACTGCTGATCAGACCGACTCGACTCCCTCGCAGCAGTTGCCGCGCTTTGCAGAGCCGTTTGCGATGACTGCCATCGGAAACACCGGTCCAGAGGCAGCGCCCCGCACCATGCTTCCCAGTCCATGACCGGTCCATCGGTAAAACGCAGGCTACCTAGCGGAAGATCGATGCGCAACTCCAGCATGCTGGCAACTTGACATACATCCCTGTTGGTGTGTTCGGCAACGAGTCCAGCCCCGCGCAACAGCTTCGCGCACTGTTCAGCGAGACAGCGACGACCCGCTAAAACGAGTTGCAGGTCCACAAGCTCGTTGGGTTTGTCTCCAAAGTCAGGGGTCTGCTGCAAGTCCCAGCCGAGCACCCCCAGGGCGAAGCTCAGGGGGGGCTTTTCCTGTGCCTCCAGCGCAGCAAGCACCAAGTTCAAGGTGATACCCCGAGAGCACACCACGACCGGGGCCTGCGCTCCCGCCTGAGCGTCGTGCCTTAGACGGTCTCCGTTTTGGTCGGGAGTTCCCGTTAGACCTGGTGTTGTGCAGCTGGGATCAGGTTCCCGTTCTGAAATCGTGACGTGAACCACGTTTGTCGGACCCAGGCCGTCAGCGGTAGCCACAGCAGCTGGGGCCGCGGCAGGTGCACCTCCAGCCTGTCCAGGTGCGTCGTACCGCGTGGCGGTTACGCCCAGCTGCGGACACTCTTTCATCAGAACATCGGACTCCAGCGCTCTCTGAACCACAACTCGTGCTTTTAGAAAGAGTTCAGACAGACTATGCATCCCAGCGGCGAGTCTGCGATGCCGCTCCAGTGCTCCTTGAAGCGTCGGGTCAACGACCGCTGCTCGCGGACGCTGCGCTTCATCTTCCACGGCTTCGTTCGTATCATCCAGCTTCGAGTTTTCCATCACAGTCTATGACATAGGCGTGTGTTGTCCGCCCGCACTGGACACCCCAGCAGCTAAACGCACTATAGGACGTACTCCACGAAGCGCAGCGTCTTCGCTTCCAGTGCAGTGGTCGCGTTCTGTACGGTCGACGCTGCATCCGGGACTGCGTTTCGTAGCGAGAGCGAGGCACTTGGGTCAAACTGATGTGATAAACGTTGCCCGCGGAACCTTTTCATGTCAAATCCGATCTGGGTGAATACGAAAGGTTTGCCAGCAATATTTGATGCGCTGAACAGGGACGACACTGCGGGTCTGGAAAACGTTTTGGAAACGTCACCGGAAAGCGTCAACGACCGCGACACCGAAGGTAGAACAGCGTTGCACTGGGCCGCTGCCCTGAGACGAAGACTCGTTCCACTGCTTTTAAGCCACGGTGCAGATGCTCTGCTGCAAGACGACGCTGGCTGGAGTGCGCTTCATATCGCTTCTACGGTTTCCGGACCCGAGGGCGTAGCTGTCGTGCGAGCGCTGCTGCAAGCGCTGGCTGGACGTCGCCAGTTATCCGCAGCGCTACTCGCAGAGACGCACACAGGCGCAACGCCTGTGCTGCTCGCGGCATCGAAGGGCAACCTGGACACTTTGAGGGAGTTGCTTTCGAGTGGTGTTCCGGTTGACCTCGAAAAAACGGATACGTACGGAAACACTGCGCTTATGCGGGCGACGAGTGCCGGGCACCTGGAAGCAGTTCAGCTGCTGCTGGAGCTCGGAGCCCGCATCTCGAACGTCAACGAGAAAACAGGCCAGAATGTGCTCCATGTCGCGTGTTCGGAAGCAAGAATGCCCGTGCTGCAGCTCCTAGTCTCCTATGCAGACGAAGAGGCTTGGCAGCTGCTAGATCGACAACAGCACCGTCCGCGCGATCTGTTGCCAAAGTCTATGCAGCTCGAATTGGCCTCGCTCGAAGGCAATCTATCCATGCAAAAACCCTAGGAGCATCCATGGACCTGCATGTATTCTGCACTCGCACTGGAGCTTGTTGTTACAATGACGCGGTCTTGTGCACTGAAAGCGACGCATGCCGTATGGAGTTATAGGCGCACCCGGCAGACGCTGAGCACGGCGTCAGACGCTTGCACGAGCGCAAGCTCCCCCAGACATATCGTTTAGGATACCAGTCTCGTTCGTTGGCATGTACAGGCATCGTCCGAATGCGTAGCCGTTTTACGTTGATCACGGGGTGTGTGCGCTGAATGGGCAGCGACGCATTACCGCGATCGTTGCAGCGTCGTTGAGGACATCTCCACGCGATCGCTGTCATCAAGCGGCGCATACCTCACAGGAGGCGTCATCTGCGGGTTTCCGTCCAGTACTGACACGTGCCTCGTCGATATCGTTCGTGGCTAGGCGCAAGTCAGCGTCGTGCGAAGTGATTTGTGGTCGCTGCTCGTGCTGGCTGGTGCGGACGGCATCAAAGTCGCAGCCTGTAGTCGCCGTTCACAGGCGAAAGCATACAGGATACCGGCTCGAACGGGGACTCGACTGCGACGTTGAGCGATTAGGGTGGAGCGTGGCCTCGTGAACTCGGGGAGTACGCGTTGTCCCATGTGAGAAAAGGCCGCTGGACTCGAGCGATCCCCAAACGGGGGAATGCGGCGCTGCGCATCCGAAGCAGACCCTATGCGCTTCGCTAACATCTGAACGCAATCCTCGTTGTCGAAGGAACACCGATACAACTGGAGTCTCTGGGCATGATGCGTCACTTGGGAAACGCGTGCAAACAAGTGCTTTAGAAGGTATGACCTGCTGAAATCGTTGACGCGCGGACTTGTCTCCAGCCGCCTGCTCGCAGCACGCCGGTGTGTGTACAGCAACGCTGCGTTGCACGCTCAAGGATGTTCGCTGTGTGAGCGCGAGCGCCGGTGACGGCCCGTGGTGAGCACAGCGAATATTGTTGTCGTCAAGGACGCCAGTAACACTGTTCACACCAGCGCGCATGCCTTTCGTTCTTGTGCTTGCGTGTCAAGCCGAAAGTCGGCAGAGGCCAACCTCTAGGTGCGAACTGAGAACAGGCATCGTGGGCGGCATATCCGGGTTCAAGCGTACGGTCCACAAAAAGCCAGGCGCACTCGGGATCATGCTTGCATTCTCGGTGATCATGACGATGACAACCAGCCCTGAGAAAGCACACGCCAAGTCATGCCGCGCACAAGGTTTCGAATTTCTCCTTCATTGGCGAGAACGTCCATATTCTCCTCAAGTGCCGCTTCCGCTTCGATCATTTCATGAACCTTGCTCGTGCTTTCATCTTCTTTGATTTCATCTTCACCTGTATCCAGCACAATATCGTTCTCTTCTTGCGGCCCGCTTCCAAGGCCGAACATCCTCTTCTTCTTGGGGAATACCCACAAGTCGGGTTGCCATCCGTCATCCCCGGAGCGTTGCGCCCAGGCTTCGATGCTGCGCTTATATCCGCGCTTGAGATGGGGCTCAATGTAGGCTCCTACTCGAAACTGGAACTCCAGCTCAACGACCGAGGGATCCACCCGCAGCAGTCCATGCTTGTTCAAGAGCACCTGGACTCCAGCGTGGGCGTACGCTGCGCCCCCGCAGGCGAACCATCCACCGAGGCCCGTGAACGGCAGCCGTGCCACAACATCGGCAGCATTCGTCACACGGAAATGAATGGGCACCAAATAGTCCAGCAGTCGCGCAAAATGGAGGTCGCCTACCCGTGGTGAGCCAAAGGTCGTCAACATCAACGAGTCTTGACCAAGCTGCAGGTGAATGGCGAGATGCAGCGCAGCGAGGTTCGCGAGTGCCCCGCCCAACGAGTGACCAGAGATGAGCACCGGCCGGGGATTCCTTTGATAGCGCTGGGTCAGCGCTCGCTCAAGCGCTTCACACAACGTGAGGTAGCTGGCAAGGAAACCCTCGTGCACCCGCGGTCGGTCGGAGCGAGCGCGAAATCGAAGGTACCGCTCTAGTCGCAGTGCCGTATCGGAGATGTGCATTACTGGACTCCAGCGGGCATCTTTTCGATTGTAGTACTTTCCGCAACGGAGCAGGTACTGATAGAGAGCGTGATCCATATCCCCGTTCGGGAAGCGCAGAGGCACCAGACGAGTCTGCATATCTGTTTGGAGGTTGCGGCGGGAACGAGTCCCGCGGAACGAAAGAACGATGCGATCGTCGGCCTCCAGGATGTATCCCAGCGTATCGGTGGCGGCGTCGTAGAAGAGTTCAAGCGAGTCGCGCCAGAAACGTTGCGACTGGATGAAACGCCCAGAGCACCTTGCAGGATCTAGAACGTAGGCGAGCCACGATAGGTTGAACTGCTCCACCATGGTCTCGACAGAGAACACGTAGCGTCGCAACACGGGTATACGGGTTGCTAATGCGCCCGCAGTACCAGAGTCTCTCGAGGGCGTGCCCCCGTTGGGCTTCAAGAGTCCTGCTTGAGCCCGATGCAACTGGTTTTCGTTGGTGCTCGCCATGGTGGCATCATTCGTCGTCAGCGTATCCAATGAAGTTCCGGCAACGGGCTTTGAAGAACCCACCGGTGCCATGATGTTCGGTGCCTGTACTTGCGCCTCGATCGGACACGAGACCGGGTACGCGTCGCAGCGCGTCACGCCTTGTCCAGTTGGCAACGAAGCGATCGACGGCGGTGCATCTACGGTACCGTGGGAGGTTTGGCGTGGACCCCAGCGGAAGAACGGTCGCGGCTCATCGCGACAACACAGATAATTAGACAGAACGTCTTTGCGGCTCGTAGCGAGGCAACAGACGATTTTCGCGAACAGTGCGGGTGTCTCCGGAGGCAAGTAAATCAGTACATTGCAAATCATTATCGCGATGGTGATGGAATTCAGAATAAAGTACAGAGAGGACGAAAAGAGCGGATTGAAGTAAACAGAGGCAAGAAAGCGTTCTACTCGACTGTTGTCGGTGTAGAAGGATGGAAGCCGATCATATGAGAGCATGATGTAGTAGTAAGCGATACTGAAACTCATAGGACAAATGGAAACAATAAGGATTAAGAGTATCCATAAAACAAAATACGCCAAGCCGGTGGTGTAGAGAAAGAGCCGGAATCCGAGTTGTCGCGCCCGCGACGTGGTGTACGGCTCTGTGTTCAAACAGCGCCAGGTGCGGCGAATCTCGTACAGGACCGCAACGAGCGCGTAGAGCTCACACAACGTAAGCACCGCAACGATGCTGAGTGCTTTCCGAGCCCAGAGACCTGTTGCGCGTCCCGCACGAACTAGAGCGATGAGCGACAGCAACGGCAAGCGTGACGGCATCACACGACCAACGAAAAACAGTACAAAGCTGAGCGCCAGGAGTGTGCAAACGAGAACAAGTTTGGGACCCAAGAAGATCAGCCAGTTAAGAGGCAGCGTTTCGCGAATTCGGTAAAGGTGGCAGACAACAAGCATGAAACCAATGGTACCGATGTAAAACGCAGAGTTGCCTACTAACTGGAACGCGACAACTACTCGCGGCACACGGGTTGTCAGTCGACCCTTATCAGCGAGTCGGAGCAGAGCAGTCAACGGCTCAGTTTGCCAGAAGAGCACCAGCGTCATCGCAGCGATGACGTACTGGATGCGTGTGCGTTCCCGTGCTGGCACCAGGGCGACTCGCGCGTAGAAGAACAGGTAAAGCAGAAGGGATATTGCAGATTCGGTCATGCTGCCAATTGTTGCCACATAGAGAAACGTTGTTGAATAAAGAAAGTAATCGGAGTTCACCGCGCGCGTGTAAATAATGACAGCAATCACGAGCGCTACCGCTACAAAGATGAGCCCCCAAAGCGTGATGACTACAAAATTCAGCTGCGAAGGGCGGAATACCTCGTACTTGTGCCGCGGAAACGAAATACGACTCGCGTAGATATCCCGGATTTCTCGGATCCATTGCTTGGTGTCCGTACGGGAAAATGTCTCGCTCGGTGCAGCCGGTGCTTTATTTCTGGGATAAGCATCGTCGACAGCATCAGCGTCGAAAGGTCGAAAGCGATGTTGGCGCCACACTTTTCTCGTGGGGGTACGCGCATGCTTTGGTCGCGCGCCGTGCGCAGCTGGCGAGGAACGTCCGTCCACAACCGGGTGCTTGTCGAGAGACGGTCCCCGTCCATCCTTCGTTGCTTTCTGCGCAGCACGAAACGTTGGAAAACGCGCGGCATCACTTGGCTTTTGGGGCAGGTCATGTGGCCCCGAGCATGTCCCTTTGGTTGACACATCGTGCCCAGGTGCGATGCCTCCAGCTAGCGCCTCATCACCACGTATCTTCTGTACGGAAGAATGACGTAGCTTCGGTTCTAGCCCGCTCTCCAGCCGAGTCAGGAATAGGTTTCCTCCATCGACAAGCTCGTCTTGTTCAGAGAGGCTCGTTTCGCGTACCGGGTTCACGGAGATCCAACACGTAATGAAGAAGAGCGCGCGGTCAACCGCGCCAAAAAAACTACGGATTTTCCTCACGAAAAACTTGACTACCGCCACCATAAATGAAGATTTACGCACCAGACCGGGAAAACTTTTCAAGACGCCCTCGTGAAGCGCTCGCTGGCACCGAGATCCTCCTCAACGCCTCGAAGCGCCCAGCTCGGGCCTGTCCCGCACACGCTCAAGCAGTACTGCCTGTGCCCAGCAGAACTGAGAATACGAGAGAGGGGCAAACGTTCTCGTCCCAATATGCTCAGTGGGCGATCATGGCGGAATCAACCATGAAACACATAGAACGGTCCTAAACGCGTCCACGTAGCAGTTGCAGCTGCCGCGACTGCATCCAGTGGAACAGGTTCCGTTGCAGAGGCGTGCACCCTAGAAGCAGCGAATCCGCACACGTGGCAGCGGCGGTGGCGCTATCGGCGGCGGACGCTCCACGCGACGTTGTGCCCGGAGATTTTTGGGCGCCGCGCGGCCGCCACGGTGAACATCCTTAGAATTTCAACTCAATTTCATTCCAATTTCGCGGTGTAGAATCGAATGCTAGTTCGCGAGGCATAGCAGGGATCGACATCGCTCTGCGATACACCGCATAGATCGAAGACGAATTGGATGTCGGATATGTATTCTTTTCTGAACAGTGTAAGCAGGACTGCATTCGTACTTTAGGCCAGTCGTACTGCGGTACGCAGATGGCAAAGCAATACGGAAAGAAAGGGGTATGTGCATGCTGCGCCAAAAACCGGAATGCTTGGAACGTGTTTGCGGTCAATGGGAGATGGCGATCTGTTGATCACCTTTTACGAAAAGCAAAAGCATGACACGTTCTGTTACAGGAACCGCTTCACAAGACCAAGACGGGAAGCGGGATCAAGGTCTCGCAATGCGCACCCGCTGCGGGCACGCTGCGAGCTCTCATGCAACGGTTGTACCACACTCGCACCGCACGAGAACGTGGGCGAATGGAGCATGGCTGGCGCAAATGACTGTTCTGGGTGCAGATCTCCCGCAACTAAAGCCGAAGCATCCAACAGATTGTCTGTGCATCTGCAAAACAAAGAGATACTACTCGCGATGAACAGGAGCTTTCCATGGACTGCGGACCTACCACGCTATTGTACAAACATTATGGATTCACGGAGACTCTCAAGGACAGGTAGCGACACCCGTAATCGAGACAGTCGCGTTACTCCATCGTTACCGCGCTTCGATGACCTTTCCCTGGATACCGCTCGGAGCTGATAAACGTACCCGCCCATTCTCTCCCGGTACTTCTTCTACGGGGCTCTCCTGCCAACCAGTGGAGCGCGCTCTTAAAGTCTACATCATCGTATCCGCAGGATGTACTCATGCTCATGGAGCTCCACCACCAGTCTCGTTGATTCACGGTTCACAAACGCAAGAAGCGTACGCCACACCCAGACTTGTGAGGCAGCTACCGTGGCGCCTCGCCTAGCCCGCCTACAATCGCATGCGGCAACCTGAGCGCTTACCGCTGACCGACCGTGGCCGTTCAAGACGATCGTCTATGCGAACGTCCCGTGTAGCCGCTAGTGTGCTAGGCGCGGAAAAGTGACGATAATTGTTCTTAGATTTCTAAAAGGTGTGTCATGTCACCGAAAGTGCACAGGTGCTCGTTCTCTATCGTGAGCACGCTGAGCTTTGCTTGTAGACGGCGCACGAGCAGCAGCAGCAGCAGCAGCAGCACAAGGCAGACTCCAAAGAGGGCGTCGATCAATCGCCGCCCCAGCGCTAGCTCATGCATTTCTGATCCTCAATTTAACGAGCGAAAAGATGGTCTCAACTTGCCGCGAGAGACAGAGGGTCATCTGCACGCAGTCGGAGAACGCGTGGAGGCTGCGCACTGCCGGCTTACCTGCAAGCGTGCGGCTCTTGCTCGGAGCACGCCCACCAGCCTCGAGTATCGCATACCCGCGCCGAGTGCAGGGTCTGTTCGTAGAAATGTTGCAGCTGAACCGCACGAGCACTACATGCGTATGGCTCTTGCGCTCGCCGAGGAGGCATACACGAACAATGAGGTGCCAGTTGGTGCTCTTTTGGTTGTGCGAAATGGACCAGAAACTGACGCACCGGACGTGATTCTGGCACGCGGTCGGAATCGTATTGAGGAGTGCTGTGATGCCACAGCACACGCTGAGATCGAATGTTTACGGGCGGCATCGGCACGGCTCCGATCATGGCGACTGAACCGCGCTGGCAGTCGAGATCATCCCGTTCCGTATCATGTGACGCTCTACTGTACTCTAGAGCCGTGCGCTATGTGTCTCAGCGCCATGCAATTGGCGCGAGTAACGCGACTGGTCTATGGAGCACCAGGTCTGCGGTTAGGTGCTATTGAATCGTATGTTCCACTATTGACGGTAGCACCACCGCATCCGTTCCATCGTTTCTCGGAGATCATTCCCGGGGTGTTGGCGAACGAATCCGCATCATTACTTCGGCGATTCTTTCGCGAGCGACGAAAGTGCACAGAATCAATAGAGCCCACAGCACTGCGAGCGGTTCGTGAGGAGCGTAGCCCAGGAGTCGGCGCGTTGGCGGACGACTCTTGGGGTGTGCTGCCATCGCTCCCCTAGCGCTGGGCGAACTGGGCCCCTCGTCAGCGACCCGATGATGATCTGATAAGCCCCGATGATGCCCAATGCAATGTGTTCGCTTGACCGACCTCCATGATTATCCGACACTCATTTGCTAGCCAGGATGTCGGAGTCGCATGCTCGATCGCGAATACAGGCCTCAGTCGCGCGGGCACTCTGAGGCTGAGCTTCACCAAATCAGCATTTGGCCTGTCTGCCGCTACCGTATAGGCTACTCGGCCTCCGATTTGCTTTATTTGAAGGTGTGAGACTCATGAATGTGAACAGACGCCCGCGTAGACACGCAAATGCGATCAATGACCAGGTTGGGGACAGTCGTCCGCATAGGTAAGCTCCCGCGCACTCGGGACCCCAGTGCAGTATTTTGGTTAAGAACCAACGCGAGATCTATCCTGCGACCTTGCAGGTGCCAAGCCTACCGGCCGATTCGCGTCAAACTCCTGCAGTGCTCCGCTCGATGTCGTGGAACGCATCCCGAACAAATCCACGAACAGTACTGTTTCATTGACGCGACTGTCCTGCGTTCCAGAGTCGAAGCGAGCGCAGATGAATGTTCGATGAAAACCGAACACTCAAGTGCGTATTCTGTTCCCGTCTTTGAGGTTTGTACGAAGTTGCTTTTTAGGTGTACAGCCTCGGCGTTCAAAGGGCAGCAACAAAGGGCCACGGATGCAG